>VOFI01000355.1_pt1 | contig 72872 bp, 108 predicted proteins | sample 5384131 | NCBI WGS metagenome assembly VOFI01 (sample SAMN12384728, study PRJNA508395) | human gut metagenome | isolation source: healthy gut H | host: Homo sapiens
AAGAAAATTTTAGACTTATAAATTCAGCATTAGTAACACTTAATTAGTCTTTGAGAAAGGAACCAGTATTTTTACCCTATGGAACTTAAACAATTAGAGGCCTTCGTAGCTGTTGTAGAAAATAAAAAGCTTCTCCGAAGCAGCCCGTCAGCTGAACCTGACCCAGCCCACCATCAGTGCCCACATCAATTCTCTGGAACAGGAATTGAACTCGCGGCTGCTGATCCGCACCACCAAGAAGCTGAACATCACCCAGCGCGGTCTTCTGCTCTATGACTGCGCTTCCAATATGCTGAACATGCGCAGCAATATTATAGAAGAATTTACCGGACAAAATAAAAAGATCATTGACCTGGCTGTTTCCACCATTCCTTCCTCCTACCTTCTGCCAGGTATTCTCAGTGCCTTCACCTGCCAGATTCCAGACGTATATTTTCACTCCTGGCAATCCGACAGTCTCGGCGCTGTGGCAAGAGTTCTAGATGGCAGCGTGGATCTGGCTCTGGTGGGAAATACCTTTGACGAACCAGACTGCTGTTTTATCCCTTTTGCAAAGATAAACTTGTAATTGCCACCCCGGTCAACCAGCATTACCTGCAATATCAGCAAAAAATGGATTCCGGTACCCTTGATTTCTCTGATTTTCTAAGAGAACCCTTTATTATGCGCGAAACTGGTTCTGGAACCAAAAAGGAAATTGACCGCTATCTGGAAAAACGAAATATCCCGGCTTCTTCCCTGCACATTGTAGCCCGCATGAACGATCTGGAGGCCATCCGCAAGTCTGTAGCCGGCGGCCTTGGAATCTCCATCCTCTCTGCCTGCTCTGCCAAAGATCTGGCCGACACCCACCAGATTCTCATGTTTCCCCTGAATCACGAATCCGCCATGCGAACCTTCTACATTGTGTACAGTAAGAACCGGATTCTGAAGCCACATGTGAAGCAGTTTTTAAAATTCGTAACAAATTTTTATTAGAGCGTGTTTAAAAAGGCTTTCTGCACGATGTGCGTCACAATTTATGGGAGATTTTTCAAACACACTCTAATAACCGCTTTTAGAAATACCAGACAAAAAAGGAAGCTGCCCACCAATTTCCCAGTGAACAGCTTCCCATTTCATTCACACATATTCAAAATTCAATTTCAGCAACTGCCGCCAGCTTATTTCTCCTCAGCAGTCTCTTCAGCCTCTGTCTCAGTCTCCGGAACTACGTTGTGAACTGGTGTTACAGTTGCGACAACTGCTTCCGGATCAGTTGTGATGTGGATATTCTTATTCTTGGCGATTTCAAGGTCTTTCACACGAAGCGTATCACCAATCTTCATACCAGCGACATCAACCTTGATCTTGTCAACCAGATCTGCCGGAAGTGCTTTGTATGCAACCTCTTTCAACTCATCCTGCAGAACACCGGACATAACTTTCTCTTCATTTTCCAGAATGATCTCAGCAGTGGAATGAACCATCTCATTGCTTACCAGTGCCTGGAAATCTACCTCTTCTACTGTATGTGCAAGTGGATTATAATCAACTTCCTTGATCAGCGCATCGTAGGTCTTGCCATCCAGCTCCAGCATTACCTGGCTTCCTTTATTGTTGTTTTTCAACAGAACTTCAATTTCTTTCTTAGTAAACTTAAGGGGAATGGAACCTTCAATTTCTCTGCCGAACAGGTTACCTGTTACAAATCCTTCTCTTCTTAATTTCTTTGCTTTGACATCCATGCTTCTTTTTCAGCTTTTAAAGTATTCATTTATCTTTTCCTCCAAAATTTTGAAACGCTTAGCAGCCTTCAACAAAGAGGTTTTGTTAAGTACTTCTTTTTTCTTTTTACGTCCCTTATTATAGTCACCTGTTCCGATTATGATTAACCAAATAAAATTTTTTTGACGGATTTTTTGTGAAATTTTTCCTAAAAATCACAGATTACTTTCCTTCCGGTTCACATTCTTCCGCATATAATTTCCAATATTTGTCAGGCACAATAAGGTCACAATCAAGAAGGCTCCCGGAATCACAATGATCCACCAGGAATTTGTCATCAACGCCTTTTCGGAAAGTGACAGCATACTTCCCCAGGAAATCACCTCAACCGGAAGACCAATTCCCCATAAAGCTCAAAGTAGACTCTGAAATGATTGCACTTCGCACATTCATAATTACCATGAACATAATGGTCGATATGAAATTTGGTGCCAGATGTTTCCACAAAATATGAAAAAAGCCGCCTCCCATACATCTGGATGCAATTACATATTCACTGTTTCGAATCTGCCGCACCTCTGTACGCACCACCTTGGCAATACTGGTCCAGCTAGTCAGTCCGATTACCAGCGAAAGACTTAGAACATTGGCTTTTCCCAGAATTGCCTGTAACAGAACAACCAGCAGCAAAGAAGGAATACTGAGAAAAATTTCTGTAAAGCGCATAAGCAGATTATCCAGCCACTGTGGGGATAAGCCGCTAAATGCCCCTAACAGAATTGCTATAAAAACAGAAATAACCGTTGACAGCACACCAATGATCAGCGAAATTCTGCCGCCGTACCAGATCATGGAAAAAACATCACGTCCCATAGTATCTGTTCCAAAAAGGAACTCCCTGTCAGGGGCTTTATTATAGTTTAACAGATCCATATAAGTAGGATCCTTTGTCATGATCCATTTTGCACACAAACAGCCCAGAAGAATCCCGCCCAAAATAATTACAGATAAAACTGGTTTTCCCTCAAACATTTTTTTTGAAAGCAGACTTTTTAGGCAGAGCATTCTGTTCTTCATTCTTACACGCCCCTACAATTTCAAAAAGAACGATCTGTCATGATTCTGTCACCTCCGACATTTCTGTTACCTCATTTGCCTTCATCCGCGGATCAATATGCTCATTTATGATCTGGCTGAGCATATTGCAGAAAATCACCAGAATACCGGACATAATACATAACAGCATCAGCAGGTTATAATCATGATATCTTGCACTCTCATAGGACAAAGCGCCAATTCCAGGATAAGAGAATACACTTTCCACTACAAAAGTACCTCCCAGGACATGAGGAACTGCAATTGCCATAATACTCAGATAGGCAGGCATCACATTCCGCAGACAATGCTTAAAAAGTATATTTTTCTTCTTTACTCCTTTTGATTTCGCCAGAAGCACATACTCTGCCCTTACTTCTTCCAGGAGCTTGTTGCGTATCATGTAGGCATAGTACCAGAGATGTTCCAGTATAACAATGGTAAGCGGCAGAATCAGATGACGGATTCTATCCCAGATGTCTCCCGCTTTTCCTGTGGAGTAGGCTCCGCTGCTTGGCAGAATCCGCAAGGTTACTGCAAAAAATCAGAATCAATACAATTGAAAACCAGAATTCCGGGATACAGCTGGATATGGTTCCAAGCTTACACAAGATCCGGTCAATCCATCGCTCTTCATTCCATGCACAAAAAATTCCAACCAGAAGAGAACCGACAAAAATAAATAGAAACCGATTCCCCCAAGCAGCAAAGTATTTACGATTCGTCCACTGATCACCTCCAGGACATCCTGCTTATACTTGAAAGAAATCCCGAAATTTCCATGAAAAGCATTTCCCAGCCACTTTACATATTGCACATGAATCGGCTCGTTCAGTCCCAGCTTTTCCATGGCCCACTCCCGTTCCTTTGGACTCATCTTTTTCCGTCCGGTCTCCATAATAGGAAATCAACGGATCCCCAGGTGCAAGGCGCGCCACATAAAACACTACAATGGACAAAATCAGGACACTCAGCAAAAAAACAGCTGTTTTTTTCCCGAAATACAGAAACGGATTACGTTTTCTCATCTTCACAGCTCCTTCCATACAAAATGTCCAGGAGAGATTTCCTGTAAACTTCCGTTCTTAACATCGTTCTCCTGATAGATCTGTATTTTCCTCTTTCTTTCCCGAACAGGATCCGGGATAGGAATTGCAGACAGAAGAGCTTTGGTATATCCATGCTGGGGATTTGCAAAAACCTCCTTACCAGATCATGCGCGATAAATAAAAAGGTAAAACCATGTTCCTTCTGTAAATGCCGGAAAAGATTAATCACCTGAGCCTGAATAGAAACATCAAGAGAAGCCACCGGCTCATCTGCCACCAGAAATTCCGGTTCCATGCTAAGAGCTCTTGCAATGGCAACCCTTTGCCTTTGTCCTCCTGATAATTCAGAAGGATAACGGTCCAGGAAGCTCTTATCCAGACCTACATACCGCATCTGAAATTCAGCCTCCTGCCTCCCAGTCCCCCTGGGCGGCACAATATGATTGATTTTCATAGGTTCCTGAATAATATCCACGACCTTCATTCTCTGATTCAGACTGGAAGCAGAATCCTGGAAAATCATCTGCCGTTTTGTCTGAAGCAGCTTCCGGTTCGCCTTAAATTCTTTTTTATCACAGATATTTATTCCCCGATACCTTATTTCTCCTTCAGAAGGCTGATAAATATTCATAAGACATCTTGCCGCCGTTGATTTTCCTGATCCGGATTCTCCCACCAGTCCGAACACTTCCCCTTTATAAATCTGGAAAGAAATATCATCTACTGCCCGGATAACCGCTTTTTTGTCAGATGAAAGCGATGTGTCAGATGTTTTACCTCAACTAAAACTTCCTCATTCAACTTTTTTTTCCTCCTACAGGCGGGATAATCTGTGGTGCCCTTTTATCTAACAGCCAGGTAGCTGCATAATGAGTATCCGTAATCTGAAACATAGGCGGCATTTCCTCATAATCAATTCCAAGGGCATATTCATTTCTGCAGGCATAGGCATCGCCCTTAGGTGGGTTTACCAAAGATGGCGGCATTCCGGGAATAGTATAAAGATTTTCTTTCCCCGGGAAAAATAGGGCAGAGACTGCATAAGTCCCCAGGTATAAGGATGCCTCGGATCATAATAAATTTCTTCTGCTGTTCCGATTTCTACGATTTTCCCCGCATACATGACCGCCACCCGGTCTGCAGACCTTGCAACTACTCCAAGATCATGGGATACCAAAATGGTAGACGTTCCCATTTTCTTCTGTATTTCTCCAAGAAGATCCAGAATCTGTGCCTGAATCGTCACATCCAGCGCCGTTGTAGGCTCATCTGCAAATAAAATATCCGGATCAGAAGCCAGTGCAATTGCCATAACACTTCTCTGTCTCATTCCTCCGGAAAAATTGTAGGGATAAGAATGATAGCGCTCCTGTGCATGTTCGATTCCAACCAGCTCCATCAATTCCAATACTTTTTTATAAACCTGTTCTTTTGTTTTTCTTTTATCGTGAATCAGAATTGCCTCTGCAATCTGCTGACCTATTTTCATAGTGGGATTTAAAGATGTCATAGGATCCTGGAAAATCATGGAAAAAATTTTTCCACGGATTTTCTGCATCTCTTTCTCTTTGTATCCGGTAATGTCTGTTCCCATAACCCGGATACTGCCCTCTTTTATTCTGGCAGTTTTGGGGAGCAGCTTCATAATGCTCTTGCACAGAACACTTTTTCCACAGCCGGATTCTCCTACAACTGCCAGAACTTCTCCTTTGTGTAAAGAAAAAAGAAACATCCCTGACTGCCTGTACTTCTCCTTTTGGACTGTCAAAACTAACTGACAGATTTCGGACTTCTAATACGTTTTCCATTTTGTTCCTCTTTACGCTGAAAGAAAGGGGCAGCAAATTTTCTTTTGCTACTGCCCTTTCCTCATAAATTCTTTTTCGCTTTTCAACCAATTGCAGATTAGTCTGTGATTGTCCAGTCTGCTACATTCCAGAAGATTCCAACACCATGATGTCCCATAATGGTATCTGGATCAATTCCCTGAATATCTGCTTCCGCTACATAGTTCGCATCAATATAGCAGATAAACGCAAATGCAGGATCCTTTGCCAGCTCTTCCTGGAACTTGTCATAAGCTTCTGCACGTACTTCCGGATCATCAGACTGACGTGCTTCTGTCAGGTACTTATCCACAAGCTCATTGGAATATCCGGAATAGTTTGCACCCTTTATCTGTGCCAAATACTTTGTAAGTGTGATCATCTGCATCAAAAGGGCTTCCCCATCCGATCAGATATGCCATCTGTCCGCCCCAGTCAACCTGTGCCGGAATTTCAACAGTCACATCCATACCGATCTGCTGAAGCTGCTGTGCTGCGATCTGAGCCATATCAATACGTACCTGATCTCCTGCACTTACGCTGATCACAAATCCCACTTTTTTCGCTGTCACGATAATAGAATCCGTCATCACCCATTTCACAGCCAGCCTCTTCCAGAACGGATTTTGCTTTTTTCCGGATCATAATCGTAATGTTCTACATTTTCATCATTGTAAATATTACGCTGAAGTGGTCCATATGCAGTCATTCCCTGTCCAAGAAGAACCGCATCTACAATCGCCTGTCTGTCAATTCCATAGCACACAGCCGGAATCAGGTCTTTATTTTTCTGCCAGTACTCGTTCCAGAAATTAAACAGAATTCCTCTGTAATCGGATGTTTTCATATCGTAGCATGTATATGCCTCATCATCTGCAAAAGCAGCTGCATCCTTTGGTGTCAGCAAGGCCAGATCCAGCTCGCCGGATTTCAGCTGCAATGCTTTTGCATTGTCATCTGTCACGATTTTGAACACTACTGTATCAATATTAGGCTCACCTTTAAAATAATCTTCATTCTTTACCAAAGTGATCGCCTGTCCTTCTTCCCAGCTTTCCAGCTTATATGGACCTGTTCCTACCGGGTTACGGAAGAAGTCAGAAGTCTGCATATCTTCTCCCTCAAGCAGATGATTAGGAAGAACTGCCATTGTCATATAGTCAAGGAATGCAACATTCGGCGCATCCAGTTTAAAAAGATACTGTATGATCGTCAACAACTGTAATCTCTTCTACGTCCTCATAATTGGGTGCATTCTCAGATCCGTTTTCCGGATCCATGATCGCTTCGATAGTGAATTTAACATCATCTGCTGTAACATTTTCGCCATCATGCCATTTTACACCTTCTTCAAGATGGAAAGTATAAGTACAGGTTTCTTCGTCATAGTCCCAGCTCTTAGCCAGTCCCGGAACCACCTGATTGTCTCCGTCATGTGCTGTTAATCCGTTAAAAATCATAATATTGATCTCTCCATGTTCATCCATAGCAGGATTGATCCTGGTATAATCTCCGCTTCCGTATACCAGTGTTTCATTGTTCTCTTCTGCAAATGCAGCGGTGGTTGGAGTAATGAGCATTGTTCCGATCAACAACAGCCCAATGATTCCTTTTCTTTTCATAGTCGTCTACCTCTCCTTTTTTGGTTGTTGCAGAATATACTTGCAGCCCCAAACGCTTTTCCCCTACCTTCTCAGTAACCTCTGTCTTACTGTCCCCTTTTTGTTCCGTAACAAATCCTTTCCACCTAGATGCCTCATTTTTCCCTAAAAAAGAAAAGCAGTCATAAGTGACAAGACTTACAACTGTTTTCCAAAGAAAATCTTACATGTAATAATTAGTGGAGGTCTTACATGTAACTATGTATAAAATTCGCATTTCTGGCTTTCTTTGCCTTTCTGCTAAACTTATTTTAACAGATATAAGATTTGCCACAAGCTCCCAGGGGGGATATTTACCCATTCTCATTTTGCATGTAAAATCACTATATTGGAATACCATTTTCCACTTTCAAATTCGTCCACTCTTGTTAAAAGATTTTTAAACGCACTCTGTATCATGGAAAATAAATAAATTTTAAAATACAGCTTCTACCAGCATCCTGGTATAGGGATCCTTCGGATGGTTAATAATGTCATCCGGTGTTCCGCTTTCCACTACTTTTCCCTCACTTACAACCAGAACCCTATCACAGAACATCTGGACAAGGGCCAGATTATGACAAATAAAAATAAAAAAGACAAGCCATGCTTTTTTTCTTTCAATTCTACCAGCAGCTCCATGATCTGTTTCTGTATGGTTACATCCAGAGCACTGGTTGCCTCATCACAGATCAGAATCTGAGGCTGCACAGCCAGAGCCCCGGGCAATCGCTGCACGCTGACACTGTCCGCCACTTACCTCATGTGGATACCGCTTTGCAAATGCTCTGTCCAGGCCGCACTGTTCCAACAGCTCTCCTACTCTTTTTTTCTATCTCAGCTTTTTTCATTCCACGGTTTCTCAGACTCTCTCCAATTCCGTCCTCCAGAGTTTTTCTTGGATCAAAAGAACCTGTGGGATTCTGAAATACCATCTGGATTTTCCCATATATAGGTTTTAACTCTTTTGGTTTCAGCTTCGTGATATTTTTGCCCTCAAATTTTAAGGTTCCACTGTTGATATCCGTCAAACGTGTAAGCATTTTTTTGCCAGCGTACTTTTCCCAGAGCCAGACTCTCCTACGATTCCCAGTGTTTCTCCACTTGCAAGAGTGAAACTCACATCAGAAACCGCCTGAAATGGTTCTTTGCCTTTTTGTAAAAATATTTTTGTCAAATGCTCCGCTTCTAAAAGAACACTCATATCCGTTCTCCTCTTTGCAGTTTTGGTACTGCTGCAAGCAGCTTCTTTGTATATGGTTTCTGCGGATTTTCAAGAATTTCACGGGCAGCTCCATATTCCTGTACTTCACCATTTTTCAAAACCAGCACGGTATCTGCCATTGCACTGACCACTCCGATATCATGGGTTACAATCACGATTGCAGTTCCGAAAAGGTCTCTTAAATGGAGCATTTCATTTACTACCTGCCTTTGCACTGCTACATCCAGGGCACTGGTAGGTTCATCCGCAAACAATATGGGAGGATTCATCAGCATGGCGATTGCAATACCTGCCCTCTGATTCATTCCCCCGGACAATTCAAAGGGATAACTGTCCCAGACTCTCTCACTGTCTTTGAAATTTAATTTTTCAAATAACTCCATTGCCTGTTCTTTGGCTTCTGCCCGGGTAACCTTTTTATGGGCACGTATGCTTTCATAAATCTGTTCTCCAATGGTGCGGATCGGGCACAGGGAAGCACCTGCATCCTGAAAGATCATTCAATTTCAGCTCCCCGGATATTTCTTTTTTCCTTTTCCGGAATATCCAAGATATTCTGTCCTTTATAGCAGATATCACCTCTTGTCACAAGTCCGTCTGCTCCAAGAAGTCCCATGGCAGCCTTGATCAATGTACTTTTTCCACTGCCAGACTCTCCTACAAGCCCCAGAATCTCACCTGGTTTCAAGGAGAAACTCACATCATGAACCACCGCTTTTCCGCCAAATGATATCTCTACGGAATCGTAGGTCAGTATTTCGTTTTCATTCACTTTAAAGTCTTCTCCTTTTTTCTGTCATGCTATTAATTCTTGTCTACTCTGAAAATCCGCTCCGTTTATTTTTTTAATAGCTGCTTACTGATTTATCCTTTTAGTTAATATCAAGATCTGCTGTCAGCTCATAGTAATCACATGGATGTGCAGTCAGTCCTGTTACATTAGACTGAGAAATCATACTCATTCTCAGGTGAGAGCAGAATACATATGCGTTGTCATCCAGAACGGTCTGCTGCATCTGGATTCCAAGCTCTGCACGTTTGTCCACATCAAATTCTGTCTCTATTTCAGCTGCCAGTTCTTCCAGCTTATCGCTATGATAATGTCCGTTATTGAAACAGACTCGTCCAGCGCACAGGAAGTGAAGAAATACTCCGGATCTCCTGTAGGTGCAGTTACCATGGCACTTGCATATACATCCCATAAAGCAGGATCTTTACGGATGGTATTGTTATCAGAAGTACAATTTACCTGTACATCCATACCAATGTCTTTTCAGTGTTGCCTGTGCAGCTTCCGCAAGAAGCGGAAGCTCCTGACGGGTTGGATAAGTAAGCCAGCGGATTTCCAGTTTCTGTCCGTCTTTTTCACGGATACCGTCACCATCGGAATCTACCCAGCCTGCATCCTCTAATACCTTTTCGCTCCATCCGGATCATAGCTTTCCGTAGTCAGATTCTGGCCACCGAAAGAGAAGGTATCCGGGAAGGCTCCTACAGCCGGATATCCATAGCCATTTAAAAGTACAGATACGAAACTGTCTTTGTCGATTCCCATTGCAATTGCCTTTTACGAACAGCCGGATCAGAGGTTACCGGGCTTTCAAAAGTTCATCCATGCATAAAATGCACGGCTGGTTGCAGTACTGGAAAATGTATAATCATCATTTTCAAACAGTGGATAGCTTGCATATGCCATACCATAAGCAGCATTGATCTCACCTGCCTGAAGGGCAAATGCCAGTGTATCTCCATCAGAAATGGTACGAACTGTAATCTCATCAATATTTACATCACCATTCCAGTAATTCTCATTCTTTACAAGGGTAAGATGATCATCCGTCACCAGATCCGTTGCTACATAAGGGCCTGTACCAATTACAATTCCATTGTCTGTGATTCCTGCCTGCACATCAATGATACATCCGTAAGGATCACTTAAATAATTGATCAGCGCCGGTTTCGGTTCTGTAGTCTTAATGATAATGGTATTTCCATCTGCTTCAATGGTGTCAATGCAAAGGTCACCTGCTGCACTCTCATGATTTTCAACCAGAGATTCCAGGCTTTCCTTTACGGCCTGTCCATCACAGACACGTCCATTGGAAAATACAACTCCATCGTTCAGAGTAATCTTCCAGGTGAGCTCGTCTACATTTTCATATTCTTTGGCGATCCATGGTTCAATTTCCATGGTATCGGAATAACGGAATAATGTCTCTCCAATACCATAACGGATACATGCCCATCCAGCATAGGTATTCTGTGGATTGATATCTGCCTCCTCATTTTCCGCATTAAAGGTGGTATCGCCAAATACAAATGTTTTCTTGTCCTCTGCCAGTGTAGGCATTGCTGTCAGGCTTACACTTAAGCCAAGAGTCAATAATGCTGCAAAAATTTTCTTCGTTTTCATGTTTGTCCTCCTCATTTTGTATTAATTTATTAGAAAATATTTTTTTCTCTTAGAGCGTGTTTGAAAAAGGCTTTCTGCAAGATGTGCGTCACAATTTGCGGGAGATTTTGCCTGAATGAGGGCGGCGTAGCGGGCTACGTCAACTGAATGAAGGCAAAATATACCGCAAATTGGGGCGTGCAGGTTGTAGGAATGGTTTTTCAAACACGCTCTTAGTGACTATTCTTCGGATCCAGATAATCCCGGACGGTATCTCCTAACAGGTTAAAAATAACAACTGAAATAAAAATGGCAATTCCCGGTGACAATACAACCCACGGATAGGTCTGGATCATACTTCTGCCGCTGCTCATCATACTTCCCCATTCAGCCATGGGAATCTGTGCTCCCAGTCCAAGAAATGACAGACCTGCAAGTTCCATCATCATGGTACCGATATCAAGCATGGCTGTTACCAGAACAGGGCCCATCATATTGGGAAGAATATGTCTTAGCATAATCTGCCAGGAACTATCGCCGGCAAGGATTGCCGCATGAATATAGGGTTCATTCTTCAGCGCCAGTGTCTGGCTTCTTGCAATACGGGAATATTTCGGCCAGCTGATCACCGCCAGCGCAATAATCGCATTCTGAATTCCCCCGCCAAGGATAGCAGCGATTGCCATGGCAAATACCAGACCAGGAAATGCAAGACAGACGTCTGAAATCCGCATCATTACGGAATCAATAATTCCACCATAAAATCCACAGCATACACCTACTGCCGTTCCAAATATGGAAATCACAGCTACCAGTATAAATGTGGAAAAATACTTGCCCTCGCTCCACTGATCACACGCGAAAGCATATCCCTTCCATATGTATCTGTTCCCATTGGATGGGCCATACTTGAGGCTGAAGGGCACTGGACAAATCCTGGGCGTATGGATCATATGGACAGAGACGTTCTGAAAAAAGCGCCACGATTACAAGTCCGATTGCCAATATAAGGAAAAAAATCAGCTTCTGTTTTATATGGTTTTTCTTTATCTTCTGAACACGTACAGTTACTGACTTTTCCCCATTTTTATTCTGCGCATTCTTCCCTTCAGCATTCTTGCTCTGTTCATTTTTTGTGGAAGCTTCTCCACTACATACTTTAATCTGCATTTTATCCTTCATCTCACTCATTGTTTCACACCTCCCAGACGGATTCTCGGATCCAGGAACCGGTATGACAGATCTGTAAGCAGATTTACTACAACATAGATGATCGCCATCCACATAACATATGCCTGAATAATTGGATAATCTCTCATGGAAATGGCATCTACTGCCATCTTTCCAACTCCATCCCACATAAAGATCGATTCTACGATCGCAGTTCCTCCCAGCAGATTTCCCACTGACAGCATTAACAGTGTGAGTATTGTAACCAGGGAAGCTTTCATAATGCTTTTCCACAATGTAACAGAAAATTTCACACCTCTTGCCTTTGCTCCTGCCACGTAATCTTTGCTCAATTCATCCAACACAGTTGCCCGCACCTGTCTGAGATATTTTGCAGACATGGCAATCGCCAATGTGATTGCAGGCATTGCCACACTTTTCAGACTGACATCTTTGGCTATAACCGGAAAAATCCTTACCTTTATAGCGAGAAAATACATCAGCAAAGGGATACAAAAAAAGTTGGGAAGGCTGTTTCCAATGAAACTGCATACCCGGATCAGATAATCCACAATCGTATTTTGTTTTACAGCTGCCAGTATTCCAAGCGGAATGGAAATAACGATGGTAAGTACTATGGAGGTTAATGTCAAAAGCAATGTAGCCGGCAGTTTCGATATAAAGGTATCAAAAACAGGGAATCCGGATACATAACTGTTTCCCATGTTTCCCCGGAGCAGTTTACCAAGCCAAACAAAATACTGGGTCAAAAAAAGGCTTATCCAGTCCCAGCTGCTCCCTGGCGGCATCCAATGTGGCTTCTGATACCACAGCTCCTGTATTTTCCATTTTTTGCGTAACCACATCACTACCCGCAATTCGCATCATTCCATAGGATAAAAAGGTAATGGCAAACAGAATCGGGATCAGCTGAAGCAGACGCCTGATTGCATATTTCTTCATATCATCTACGCTTTGCTCCTTTTCAAAAAATGATTGTACCCTTCATGCAGCAGGGAATTCCGACGAAATTTCCTATTGCGTTAAAAAACACCTGCCTGCGCAGGTGTCTATCGTTAATCTTTGCATGGTTTTGCAAGAAAGAGTCCTGCCTTACAAATACTACCATTCATTTGTAAATAGCAACATGCAAACCTCTTTGCCTGGGAATTTTGTTTAGTTTAGCAAAAAAGAACAGCCCACAACCCACCCGGGGGGTTATGAGCTATTCCGATTTTGCATGGTTTTCATTGATTTTGGAATATCAGTATTAATTAGCGTATTCCCTTTTCCTTTATTTTGCTTATTAATATCAATTTCATCCATCTTTTACTTAAAGCTTTCATTTTCATTATCCATCTTCAGCTTTTTCATTTAGAAATTCCAGGAATTCGTCTATCATTTCATTCGGTTCATCATTTTTCCTTCTTACATATCCAAAATAGATTTTATTCTTTTTTAAATTCCAACGGGATTCCTTTATTTACTGCTTTCTTATCCTCTGAAAGATAACTTCCGCTGATATTGGAAAGGTCTGTTTCTCTTAACATTTTTTCCATAATATAGTCACTGTTTGTAATAACGGATACATCCAGGTCTTCCCAACTAAACACACCCTTTTTTTCCCTGTCTCCCAGTTCCAGGAATTCATCACGGTAATTCTGGATAAAGCGCTGGGATTTCAGTTCTTTCAGACTCACGTTGTCCTTTGTTTTCGGATTTCCCTGATATAACTGATTCAATCTTCCAGGATAAAAGTTGCCACACTCTCCTGCATATTACTAAACACCAGACGGTTTTTCGATAATTCATATTGAAATTCTTTCATCTGCTGTTCCATTACATATACAAAGCCAATATCAGACAGATAATCCCTCACACGTTCCATTACATTCCGTACTCCGGCTGTATAAATTTCAAAATGATAATCTTTTTTCGTAATTCTTTTTATAAAAATCCACAAACTGATTCGCAAACCAGGAACTGGGATTCAATGAAATCCGCAGATATTTTGCCATATTCCCATGGCTCATCTCTTCCAGTATCCGGGAATCATTTGTGATCCTGCACGCATATCGGTATGCCTCCCGGCCTTTCACCGTAAGCGCAATTCCCCTTGGCATACGCTCAAACAATACAATCCCCATTTCTTCCTCCAGCGCTTTGATTGCCTTGCTCACACTGGGCTGGGTTATATAAAGAAGTTTGGCAGCTTCGCTGATAGAGCCTGTTTCAGCACACACTATAAAATATTTCAATTGTTTCAGATCAAACATATCTTTTCCCTCTCTGGCGAAAAAAACTTCATTACGAAAGATACGGCAGCTATTTTTGCGGAGTAATAGCTGCCGTCCTTTGTCTCACAGACAGTCCGGAACTGTCTGCAGACCTTCTGTGTAACTTTAAACGCGGAGATAAGTCACACAATTGCTTAACAGAATTAACACTTTTTCTGTGTCCCGTTTAGAATACCATATTTATAAATTCCCGCAGCCTCCCAGGGGGATAAAATTTCCTGTCTTTCCCCACCTACTTTCATTCATTTTATTCAAGCCAGTTTTCTTCAATTTCTCTTTTCAGCTCTATAAACATGTCATAAAATTTTTCTTTTGCATTTTTTTACAATTCCTAATGCTATATTTTGATTATAAGAATGTGTCACATTGTTTCTTGTCCCTGAAGCCACAATTCCTCATCCTTGATCATTCCAGCCTTATATGCTGTTTTTAATATTATTTTCGGAGATCCGGTTGCCCCCTTCTTCATATCCATGTAATTCCAATATATCTCTTTCATCATTTTCCAGGACTGCTCAAAACATATTTCATATAAACCTACCAATCCAGTCAAAACTACATTATCATATGGCTCCATATAATTATAAATTTCCTTCATATTCCCTTAATGAAGCACAAAATTCTCATATTTTTTCATATAATATCCTTCCCTCTTTTACGAATCGACTCTAAAAGTTCTTCTTGTACATTTCCATCTAAATCCACTATATCAAACTCTAACAAAGTCTGCGTTTCCTCATCTACATCCAATGCAAATCTGCAAAAAATCCCCTCCACTGACTGCAAGATCAATATCACTCGTCCTTTGAAATCTCCACGAGCCCTTGACCCAAAGAGAATTACTTTCTTGATATTATATTTTTCAGCTAGTGTATAAATTTCCTGTATTACTTCATCTCTGATTCCGGTATTTTCCATCAAGCCTCACTCCCACCAAACTTCTTTCTTCCACTTTACCATATCTTCCTATTAAGTCAAGCCGTGTACTCTCAATTTAGACAGATTATAGTCATTACCTATAGCCAGCTATCTTTATTCCATATTAGACAACGCCAGATTTCTATGCTATTATTCAATCCATATTAATCCTAGTTACTAAATAGGAAACACATCGGAGGAGGATAAAATTATGAAAAAAAGCATCTTGACTTTAGGAATTGCAGCAGTATTAACAGGAGTTCTGGCAACATGCAGTATGGCTTATGCAGCTGATGACGAGCTTGCACAGATTCAGGAATCAGGAAAACTGAAAGTCGGTGTGGAAGGAACCTATCCTCCATACACCTATCATGACGACAACGGAGAGCTTACCGGATTTGACGTGGAGGTAGCAAAGGCAATTGCAGACAAGCTTGGTGTGGAAGCAGATTTCACAGAATCTGACTGGGATTCCCTTCTTGCAGGAATCGACAGCGGACGTCTGGACACAGTAATTAATGCAGTAAGTATCACCCCTGAGCGTGAAGAGAAATACGATTTCGCAGGACCATATTTCTACATCACACAGCAGATCGTAGTAGCCAAGGACAATGATGATATCGTAGATATGGCTTCCCTGGATGGCAAAAAAGTAGCAAACACTGCTACAACCGCTTACCTTGATATTCTGGAGGATGCCGGTGCATCTCTGGTTCAGATCAGTACAGCAGACGAAGCAGTTTCCCTGATTGAATCCGGACGCGCTGATTTCACAACCTTTAACTCTGTTGTATTCAATGAATACCTTCAGCAGCACCCGGATGCAAATCTGAAAGTTGCTTTCGTAATTCCGGACGTTGTAGATACCTACGCTGTCCCGATCAAGAAAGGGGAAACAGCTTTATATGATGCAGTTCAGAACGCTATTGACGAACTGAAAGAAGACGGAACTTTAAGCAAGCTTTCTGAGGATTACTTCGGCACAGACTTCACGCAGCCGCAGGATGAAAAATGCAGACAATACAGACACCGCTTCTGAGGATGCATCAGCCGAAAGCACTGATGAGAATTAATTATTTTTGCCACAGCTGTTGTCCAGAACAACAGACAATCATCCAACAATTGAAAGTAAAAGGAAACAATTATGAGTGAACGATTAGCAGGGATTCTGGTATCTTCCTTTACCAGAATCCTCATACCCGGAATAAAAGTTACAATCCCCCTTACCTTATTATCCTTTGTTTTTGGCTGCATCATCGCCCTTTTTCTGGCCCTGGTACAGATTGCCAATGTAAAAGGACTGAAGCAGTTCGCAAGATTTTACATATGGGTCTTCCGCGGAACCCCACTTATTGTACAGCTGTTCATCATTCTTCTTTGGCCTGCCGTCTGTCGGAATTATCCTGGACGCTTTTCCATCCGCTGTGATCGCCTTTGCCCTGAACCTTGGCGCTTACAACGCTGAGATTTTCCGATCTGCAATCCAGGCGGTACCAGAAGGACAGACAGAAGCTGCTTATATGGTGGGTCTGAGTTACCGCCAGACCATGACCAGGATTGTAATGCCCCAGGCATTCCGAATCGCTTTTCCACCACTGTTTAACTCACTGATCGGACTTACCAAGGACACTTCCCTTGCCTCCAGTATCACAGTTGTGGAGCTGTTCACCACCGCACAGCAGATTGCCGCCAGAACCTACGAGCCCTTCGCCCTGTACTGCGAGGCTGCTGTTATTTACCTTATAATCTGTACCGTCCTTACATGGGTACAAAACTATTTTGAGAAAAAGCTGGTATGGAATGCTCCTACGCCAGTGAAAGGAGAATAATTATGTCTTATATTTCAAAAATCGACCCGGAAACAGCAGGGAGAAAAAGAGAAAGAAGTAATCAGAAACCATCTTGCACAGGGCTATAGGCTCACTAATGAAAAGCTTACTCTTTCTCCATAATGCAGAAGCTTTCAAAGCCATCGAAGACAGCTCCTACACCCTTGACCGGGAGCTGCAGAGACTGATTGGAAAAAGAGCCGGTGACTTCTTTGAATATGCAATTTCCGAAGAAAAATGACTGCCTGGTATGCAGTACTTATTTCAGAAAGCTTCTGAAAGATAATGGTATTGATTTCGACAATTTTCAATTTACAAAGAAGGAAGAATTACTTATTTCTTTTGGCCGCGCTCTTGCAAAAGATCCGAAAAACATTCCGATGAAATCTATACTGAATTAAAAGAAGAATTTACAGAAGAAGAAATCGTAGTTATCACAGCTATGGGTGTGCTGATGGTTGCCAATAACTACTTTAACGATATTTTAAAGATCGAAGTATAATCAATGTCGCCTTCGGCAGCATCACCATATGTGAACAACTCGTATTTTATATCATTTACTACAGAAGAAAGACTTTTAAGCTTCTTCATAATACCCTGTTATCAATTACCAAATTTCTATATAAGAATGTGAGAAAAAAAATATGCTGGAAGTAAAGAATATCCATAAAAATTCGGGACAAACGAAGTATTAAAAGGTGTTGATTTCAAAGTTGAAAAAGGTTCTGTGATCGCAGTTCTGGGAAACAGCGGTTCTGGAAAGACAACCCTTCTCCGCTGTATCAGCTTTCTGGAGCAGGCAGATAAAGGAGAAATCACCTTTGATGATTTCCACAAAGATATCACTGCTGTGACCAGAAAAGAGATCCGGCAGTTACGAATGAAAATGGGCTTTGTCTTCCAGGGATACAATCTTTTTCCGCAACAAAACAGCACTTGACAATGTACTGGAGGGTCTTACCATTGCCCGTAAGAATTCTCCGGAAGAAGCGAAGAAAAAAGCTATGGAAATGCTGGAAAAAGTAGGCATGGCAGACCGCGCCAGCTTCTATCCGGACCAGCTTTCCGGTGGGCAGCAGCAGCGTGTGGCTATCGCAAGAGCCATTGCCTACAATCCGGAAGTAGTTCTCTTCGACGAACCAACCTCCGCCCTTGACCCAAGACTTACCGGCGAGGTTCTGGATGTTATGAGAAAGCTTGCCAACGAAGGAACCACCATGGTCGTAGTCACCCACGAAATGGATTTTGCCAGAAAAGTTGCCAACTGGGTAGTCTACATGGAGGACGGTGTTATCGTAGAAGAGGGACCATCCAAAGAGTTCTTCTCACAGCCCAAGAGTGAGAAAACAATGGCATTCCTCCATATGACAAGTTCGGATTATGTGATTTGAATTTCCTGTAATTCTTTTTATAAGTTTTCATCAAAGAAATCTCTTGCTATTTATAAATAGTATGAGATTTCTTTTGTTTATCACAAAAATACATTTGTATTCACTCTGCTCGCCAACCATCATCCAGATAACATTTATAATGCAAGCTATTATCATATATTATTTTAGGATACTCATATAGTCCAAAATCATCCATAATTTGCTTCACATACTCCTCTGCAATATTGGGATTCATATAAACAATTGAACTTCCACATTTCTTAATTTCAACTCTGCCTCTTGGATAAAAGTTGTATGAAACTTTTGAATTAGAAATCTCTTTCCACAATTATTTGTGAACATATGTATCGCCCGATTTTGAAACTGAGGATTGATATCTGTTTTTCTCGAAAGGAAAAGTAAGCAATTTATCCTCAATAAGCCAAAATACTCCCTTATGCGCCTGTACTTTATTACCAGTTTCAGACAAAAAACGGTTCATAAAACGTTTCTCCTGTATCAATACAATACGCACATAATGCATGTCCGGTAACACATCCGCAGTCAATATCAATCAAATTATTTCTTCTATATATTTTTCCAGATTCTGCTCCTGGAATTTTGAAAGTAGGAGTATGTCCAATAATATAGATATCCTCCTGATTCCACGATGCTGTAAAATCAGGTCTTCCAAATATAATTTCTTCAATCTGATAATTTAAATCATTTCCATTCTGTAAATTATCTGGCAAAGAATGAACAAGTATATAGTTTTGGTTATTTACTGTTATCCTTTCATAAACAGACAAGTCATTCAAATAATCTAATAAAAATTCCTGTTCTTCTTTTTGGGAGCTTTTTAAATCCATTTATAGTAGTGGCACCACCATCTTCTATCCATAAATTATATTTATGCAAAAATTCTTCTGTAAAGAGTAGATTCAATATTATCCTCGCTAATTTCCTGCATTAACTTTTGAAGAATACTCATCATAATAAATTCATGATTTCCTGCAAGTGGATAGATGTTCGGATAAGAAGCCATCAATCTCAGTACTCCGATTGGATCTGGTCCGCGATCTACCATATCTCCTAGAACAAATAATGTATCTGCTGAAGAAAACCCTATGTTCTTTAAAAGTGTCTTAAACTCCTTGTAACATCCATGGATATCTGATATCACATAATTCATGTAGTTTTATCCTTTTCAAATAAAAATTTAATAGTAAACAAATTTATCCACACAAACGGGATTTTCTTTTTTTAATCTTGCACCAAATACTTCCTCCATGTTCATTTCTTCAAACAATTTATCAGCCCCTATTCTTGCCGAAGGGTGTATTATTAATGAAACAATACTTCGCATGCTGTATGTCTTTGGCATTGAACCCAAGCCCAAGATTTTTAATTAGATTTTCGAAATAATATCTGCTACCACACAAAAAACTTTAATATGTTTCTGCTCACCTCCAAGCAATTCAATTTCTTTCAAGATATAATTTCTATAATAATATGCATAATTCAATAAAGTCCGTTCATCTGTACGACTTTCCCCACCTCGTTTATTTATATTCATATAAGCAGCATATTTCAAAAAAATTATTATGTATCTCATCCTGAGTTGTTCCAGTCAAATATTTAGAAAGCGCTTTAGGTAATTTACGCGGAATTCCGCTTTTAAAAGTTTTATCTTTCCATTCATAAATCCATGGATTTACATTTCCCTTTTCCAACTCACTTGCAAAACATGGATAGCTATCTTTACTATTTGAACTTATTTTATCTGAATCATTTGCTTCCTTAAAAGGAAAATATTTTGATAATCTCCGGGTTCAGGTTCAAAATTTTTCTTTCCACCATCTAGATTAAAAGCATTTTTCAAAACATATTCCCAATTCTCTGCTTTAGGAACATTCCCCATATCAACATCTTTTATAAACCATTCAGAAAAAACATCCAGGAATCCCAAACTCCTTTAAAAGCTTAGTAAGTTTTCTTGGTGAAGGACAACTATATTCTCTTTCTTTTAATTTATTTACTTCTATACGTAATTCATTAACATCTTCTTCGTGTCTTTCATGCCACTCAATAAATAAATCTTTCAAATTCTTACACTTATCTTCATCCAACTTTTTTTTATTTCCATATTCTATTTTCCCCTTCCTATGTATCGCAGATATAAAAATGCTCTTATTTAAATATTCCTATATCTGCCACCTGATCTTTCCCAAAAAGTTCGTTTGAAGCTCCATCAATTTCTTTTCGAAGCTATTTTTAAATATAAGCATACTGTATGCATTAAGCAAGAATTCTATATTATATTCTCCTCTTAGAGTCCCACTTATCAATGCCAATACATCGTTTGTTCCGCTTAGAGACAAACTATAATACTCAATTCTAAATAACTACGCATTGGCAGAATTTCTTTCCATACAGATATCCCCACGCATTCATCCATTGAAATACCATAACCACGGCACTCCATATCACTTGTATCTCCATCTTTATAAATTCTTTTCTGAATTTCCCCACGCATTGAAAGATATCTTTCCGTATACTCTGTCTTGGGCAACTCTTGTTTTATTCTGCTCGCATTCCATGTACAAATTCCAGTCAGTACATATGGTTCTGCCTGTTTATAATGAGAGCACACTATATCTCCAGCATGAAACGGTGTTGGAAAATCAAACCACATTCCATCAAATGCAGCATTTATCTTTCTCTCCTGATCATTTTTAACCATACAATCCATACTCAACACAGCTCCAGAAGAGTTAATATAGCATTTTTCGTCTTGCCGTTCCCCTTCTTTGCACCCCCATTTGTGTTTGGTAATAACAGCTCTATCACACAATTCAGAATCAAATTCTTTTTATACCATAAGCAACGCATTCATCATACTGATTAAATACTTTATGCTCATAATGAATACCAGTATATTTTCTTTGATACATTTCGCAAGAATATATACTTTTTTCTGCTGTCTTAAACTTATTCAACAACTTTTTTGCAACTTTATATAATCTATTAGAAATTTATGGAAATCTGGGATAGCCTCCATGTCAATTCGTTCCTGCATAGAGCAATTCGGCATAGTATTAATAATTTCTTCCCATGCCCCAAATTTTTCTTCTAAAGTTGCTGTTTCACAATACCAAACCAAAAATGCTGCTTCCTGCGTACTGAACTTATAATTTATTCTTTTCAAATAATTTCGAATAGAATTTGAAACTACAAATTTATAAATATCCATCAAGCTTCCCGGCTTTCCTGCATATCCCTATACGCTTCCCACAATCTTTTCATATCGTTCTTCATCTTCTCCCTCAATCGTTCTGGTTGAAGAATAATCACATCCGGGCCGTAGCTTTTTGGCGAATTGCTCAGCAGCGCGTTCATTTACTTTTACACTTACTGACACATGAGTGTCTGTTTCGTCAGAAAAGACAACTTCTTTTCCAAACATATCGATCACATCAGAAAGCATTACCCTCGCAATTGAATTTTACAAACGAATTCTCGCCTGAATACATATAGATATGTTGTTTCATATAGTCTGCAAGATTCAAACGCTGATGTCCTGACTGTGTCAGGGATTCGAAGGGCTTACATTTCTCATCCAAAAGCTGAATATTTCGGATTCTGTCAATGCGATAATTGGAAATATCGTCATACTTATCATAGTTGCAGATCAAATAATATTTGCCTTGCTGTGCTGCCATCTGATATGGATTTACAATATATATTCTAATCGTTCCATCCTCTCTTTCTGGAATAAAGTTTCTTATCTGTGTGATATTCCACATATTCAAAAGAAACTTTCTGATTCTTACGAATAGCCTCATCCAATACACCAATATTATAGAACAGCTGCTTATTATCTGTGCGGTTCTCAGAAGGAGGATAAATGTACTGGGACTGGGATTTGAAATATACATTTGATAAAGATTCCAGCTTCTCAACCAGATCCTTTACCTGACGGTACGGTATGTGCCTGGAAAATAGCACACTATCAATCAGCAATCTCAGTTCTTCATCTGTAAATTTATGTTTCAGATAGAAATCTGTCCAAATCGCTTCTTCCTCTTCACATTCTCCTAAATAAGAAGAATCACTTCTATCAGTTTTTTTCCTGAGCACTTCCCTGCACTCAATCTCACAGTCATACTCCATCAGATTCAGAAGATTTCTTCGCACAGTTTTCCGATCAACTATCATTTCATATTCTTTGCGCAGAATTTCCAGTATCTCCTTTTGGCTTAGCCTGTGTTCTTCATCTGTATACTTCTGCAAAATATCCAGAATATAAAGAACTAATAATTTCTTGGAATATGCTGTACCCATTTTTCTCCTCCAATCAGCTCCAGAGCATGCCTTCAGTAAGCTCTATTATTAGTTAAATTATAATTATCGCCCAGAGCGAAAGCAAGCCTTATCTCATTAACACGCAAAGCCAATCACTCTTCTTTCTTCCCTTTCCATAAGGGGGATTTCAATATCTTCTGCCGTTATTGTAAAGAGTTCCGTATCCGTAATAGTAGAAATATCTTTTTTTTTAATAACCTTTCCGCCTGATTCATCTGCGCCTGCTCCAGCATGCTTCGTACATATCGCCCATTTCCGAAGTCATCTTTCTTTCCCATATATCTAAATACAGTCCGTAGTTTTCCCATAGCTTCCTGAGTAAACTCGATTCCCTTTTCTTTTTCCCATAAGCTGTGCAATCTGACAAAGCTCCAATTCATTATAATCAGGAAACGAAACATGAAATGCTATTCTTGATCTGAGTCCTGGATTTTTCTGAATAAATTCTTCCATTTTTTCAGGATATCCAGCAAATATAACCACCAGTTCCTCTCGATGATTCTCCATCTCCTGTACAATTGTATTGATTGCTTCATCTCCATAGGAACCTGCCCGATTATCCAGAAGCGAATAAGCTTCATCAATAAATAATACACCACCTTTCGCTTCTTTAAATTTTTCTTTTACACATTTTTTGCTGTCCATCCTACATATTTTCCCACCAGATCAGATCTTCCAACTTCCACCAGATGTCCTCTGGAAAGTAAACCGTTATCCTGCATAATCTGAGCCAGCAGCCTTGCCACTGTAGTTTTCGCAGTTCCTGGATTTCCGGTAAATACCATATGCATAACAGGACGTCCTTGTTTTTATTCCTTTTTCTCTATATATCTTCTGAAGTTTATTATAATTAAGAGCTTTCTCTATTACCGCTTTAATTTGGGTAATTCCCACCATTTTCTGCAATCTTTCATAGGCAGTGCCTTTCGGTATTGCCTTTATTTCCTCTGCCTTTATAGTTAAAACATCTTGGTACTGAGGATAAATCTCTGTTTTCAGCTTCTGGTCATACCAGGAATCAAAAATTCCTCTAAGCTCTGGTACCAAGTATCCTTTTCCTTCCTGTATCTTATTGGCAAGCTTTGCATCAGCAGATATTTGCTTTTCTTCTGCCAGATTCTCAAGAAACCGTTCAGCCTCTTTTTTTCTTTCACAAATTTCTCCTTTAATTCCACAATAGATACATTTGACAATTCTTCATAGAACAGTTCCTTCAACCGCTGGCATTCTCTTGGCAGGCAGATAATCGTCAGTACCTGATTACGATATTTTTTAAGCATTTTACAAATAAGCTGTATCTGCTCATTTAACTCTGTAGCATAGTCTGTTTCCTCACTATCCTCCATAAGAACCTTCACCACAACACTTCCACCGAAAGAAGCTTTATACAACAATTCATATGTCCCATCATTTAAAGTTCGGCTTGTTTCAACTTCAATACAACTAAATCTCCCACTTCTAATTCTCATTTGAGTATACAGGCTTCGCAGCAGATAAATCTGCATAATTCGCCTAGTACTCTCATCATCAGTTTCAATGATATAGTGAACAGGATGTCCCAATGCCGATTCATGGCCGCTTCCTGCAAATATTCTCTGTAATTCCAAATGGAAGGTATCACTCATCCAATATTTAGCCTCATTGCATCGCAGCAGATTGGCAGTGCCCTTCTTTACAATATATTCTTTATATTCCAAATACCGGACATAATCCCCCACAATCTCATCAAGCCCAAATTCCTCCAGAATTTCATTTGTATCCTGGATAAAATTCTGACTTTCAGCCTTACTTAGAAGTCCGTATAATTTCTTTAATGTTACTTCTGATATGACAATATCTGTCATTTGTATTCCCATATGCTGAGCATAGGAATCTACAATAGCCGATATTTTCTGCAAATCCGTCACAAACGCTCCCAACGTAATACTTCCTTCTGAAGTATCTGCAATAAAATATATACGCATTTTTACCAAATCTGTTGTTAAATACCTCACTTCTATTTGCATACTTATGTTTCATCTCCGCAACAGCATTTCTATCATTCTCATCTTTGCACAGACTCTCCCCAATAATTCCCTCAATTCTATACGCTAACATAAGTATTCCTCCTATAGCTCCTTCACTTTTGCTTCTGTCCCATAGTATAACTCATGGCATGGGGCAAAAAAGGGACATGCCATTAAAATTTTTCCCAATCCCCTTATTTCTGAAATTTAATATGTTTCCGTTCTTCCATAAAGAGCATAAAAAATGTGCCTGAATAATATTTTTTCAAGCACATTTTCGTTTATATTATTTAAAATTTTATGAATTGCTCTGTTTTCTCGCCGCAATAGCAAACATCGGCGTCGGATTATAAAATTCATCTCTTTCTTTATATACCCTTTTGCTAAGTCCAAGGTCAATGGAAATCTGTTCCATATCATTTTTCCCAAGCTCTTCCACATCCCAGGCGGGGCGGAGGTAGGAGCTGATTGGAAGCTGGCGTTTGATGTCTTCGCATTCCTGCATCAGGGAATTTCCAAGCTGGTTGTGGGCATGGTTTTCCGGGAGATCGGAGGTTTCGGCGAAGTTTGTGGCGCCGTAGTTGGCATCAAAATTCAGGAGAAGTCCGCCTGGTTTTAATACTCTGGACCACTTTCTTTGTAAGCCTGGGCTGCTTCTGGTAAGGTCCAGGTCAGGTTTCGGGAAATGACTACGTCGAAGCTCTCGTCCTGAAAGTTAAATGCTCCGCATCCATCACCTGGAAGTCGCATGTTACCTGCTCTTCTTTGGCAAGGATCCGGGAGTTTGTGATCATATCCGGAGTAAGGTCGGTGCCTGTTACCTGGTGTCCCTGTTTTGCAAGAAGGATTGTAAAGAAACCGGTTCCACAGCCCACATCCAGGATTTTAAGTTTACCATTACCAGTCTCTTTTTTCCTTAATTTTTGCAACTGCATCTTTCTTTCCTTGCTTTCATCCTCAATTTTTTTTCAGGACTTAATGCCTTTTTAGGTAGGTATTTCTCAATTTCTTCCAGCCATCTCTTTGCCAGCGGACTATGTAACTCTGCCCTTCTCTGCTCCAGAAAGCTGTCGCTTCGCTTGGTCCAGTAGGCCGCAATCTTCTCTTTTCGGTCGTCTTCCTCATAACTGATCCGGCCATAAGCTACCATCGGACCATCCTTAATCACCTGTAGGGAACCAGTCTGATACAGGATTACTCCGTCCCCATAGGAGGTACAGGTTTCCAGAATATTATCCTCGTAATCCTTTACATAGCCAAGAATTTCTCCTTCTGTAAACAGGTCTCCTGCCTTCTTCTGGGGATACCAGAGTCCCGTATAAGAGGCGGATTGATACTGCACATCCGTTACGTTTAATGGATAATATTTCCGCATACTTCTATGACCGTCATAAATACCGAGGAACCGTAAAATACTGCGTACATCACGCTTCATAGAACGCACTTCTTCTGTCTCCCAGGCTCCCATTCCGCCCCGCTCCAGAAGCACGGAAGGGATGCCGCAGGATGCTGCATAATTATAGCTTCCACCAGACGATACCTCCGATTTTACCATGTAAGGAACATCCACCTGCTCTGCCATCTGACGGGAAATTTTCATCACTTCCGGGGCTGCTTTACCTGCATAATACACATAGGGAGTCAGTTTCTCATAGTCGTCACCACTGTGAAGATCAATATAAAAATCTGCCACCTTCTGCAGCTCTTCAACTACTGCATAAGCCAGTTTTTCGTATGTGGTACCTTCTTCTTTTTTTTTCCTGGAAAAAGGCGGTTCAGATTCTCACCTGTCGCCCTGCAAAGAGAACCGTGCCGATTTTCAAATTCTTCCTTCGCCACTACCTTTACAATAATCACTGTTCCTGTCATTTTTCTCAATTTTCAGTTCTCTTCCAAGCTCTACTGCACTCTGTATTCCCATATATTCGCCAGCGTGGATACCAGCTGTAATGAGAGCTGTTTTACCTGGTTTTTCGCCCCTGACAATTGTTGCAGGAAGAGAAAATTCACCATTTCCAATGGAAACAAAACCATGGATACGCTGCCCTGGTGCGGCACTTAAGCCGCCTATATTTATTATTTCACTCATTATTTTCTACCTTTTCCAATAATATCTTTACAAATAATTTTCTTTACAATCCAATAAAAACTTATCCTATTTTTTAAATACTCTAATACTTCATTCTTACAACCAACACCGCTTTACTTATCTTTAAATTCGTACAAATTTCTGTATATCACTGATAATATCTTTTTCTATTTTACAGCCTCCACCATAAACATGGGTGTAGATCCATAATTCAGCTTCTCTTCCTCGCTCCACACCTGCTGCCAGATGTCCTCATTCACCTGAATCTGCGCTGCTCCAAGCGCTTCCAGTACCTTCACATCCCATCCCGGACGCTTGGTCTCCGACAACGGAACCTGCAGCGCAATTTTCTCGCTTCCTTTTTTCCACATTTTTACGGTCGTTTTCGTAGGCCTCACGCTTCTTATCATCATAGAGATATCCATACCAGTTGGCATCAAAATTCAAAAGCTTTCCACCTTTTTTTCAGAACCCGAAGCCACTCTTTATAAGCCATTTCCGGATGGGGCAGATTCCAGGTCAGGTTTCTGAAATGATCACGTCAAAGCTCTCATCTTCAAACTCCAATGCCTGGGCATCCATTCTTTTTAAATTCAATATTCCGGCTCTTTTCTCCGATAAATTTCGCTGCATTTTCTGCAGCCTTTTCCAACATTCCCGGAGTGTAATCTATGGCTGTTACATGATATCCTGCTTCCGCAAGGATCATAGGGGAAAAAGCCTGGGCCAGTACCGATATCCAGAATTCTCAGGTGGTCCTTATATTTGTCTGTATGTTGTTTTTCAGAAAATTCTTCTTCTAAAACTTCTTTTTCCACAGAATTGTTTTCTGAATCCTCATTTTCCCAGACCTTTTTCCCAAAAATCCGCGTTCCAGAGTCTCCAGCCATGCCCTTTTCTGCATTCCATTCAACTCTTTTCATTCACCTCAGAATACCCTTCCGTCCGGGTGCTCCAATAACTCTCTATTTCATCCAGTAATTTATCCAATTTCAAATCCTCCGCATTAAACTCCAATGTTAAAATATTATCAAAACCAGTTTTCTTCCGCAAGCCCCCCGGGGGGATGGAACTCTATATAAAAAAGCAGACAAATCTGTATCTCTACAAACTCGCCTGCTCTCTTTTTTCTTTTTTCCTAAAAGGGAATTTCAACTATTACAAGTGCTTCTCCAACAATACCAGCTGCACATCCGGTATCCCGTTAAATTCTGTAGGCACAATCCCGATTTCCTTTATATCCAAGCTTTTTATACAGCCCTCTTGCAGCGGCATTTCTTGCGTTAGAGCGTGTTTGAAAAAGGCTTTCTGCAAGATGTGCGTCACAATTTGTGGGAGAGTTTGTCCTGATGAGGGCGGCGTAGCGGCCTACGACAACCGACTTAAGACAAAATATACCGTAAATTGAGGCGTGCAGATTGCTGGAATGATTTTTCAAACACGCTCTAGTATCCATCCGAAGTTCCGGACAGCCGTGGCTTAAAACGTAATCCTCATAGAACTTTACCAACTTCTTTCCATAGCCTTTTCCAGAAGCGGAGGGGGAAACTACCAGAGTGTGAAGACGCAAACCTCCTCATCCCTGGCTGCGAATTCCCAATCGCCTTCTGCATAAGAATCCACCTGCGCTTTATTGATTCTGGCCGCTCCCAGGAGCTTACCTGCATCCTCCAGAACAAACAAGTCCTTGGCATCTAATGCGGCCTGTGCCGTAGCTCTTGTAGGATACACACCACGGATCCAGCCAATGGTCTGATGACCTGTTTCTTCTGCCGTATGAATGTCATTGTAAAGCTGTTCCACTGACACAAGGTCAGCCTGTGTTCCCTTTCGAATTATCATTTTCTGTCCCTCTCCTTATGCAAAATATAATTGTTTTTCTTCGTCTCGTAAAAAGCCCTATCTGCTTCTTTTGTAATACTGTTCATAACTGTCAGGCTTCTGGATATATCTGGGATTTCATGCTTGTTATCTAATACATCGAATATTAAGTAACCACCATATTGACTTGTCTGCATATTGGTATCGTTATTTACGAAACGATGTACTGGCTGTATTTTCAGCCGCAATTTCATCAATTCTCACAAGCTCTTCCTCCGTAAATGGTGCACAGTGGATTGCTTTTATGTTATCAAGAATCTGCTGTGGTCGTGATGTCCAATGAGTACACTGGTCACCTCCTGCTGTGCAAGCAACCAGCCAAGAGCCATCTCCGAAAGCTTCTCGCCACGCTCTGCAGCCATATCATTCAGCTCCCGGATCTGCTGCAAACGCTCTGGCGTCAGATTGCTTTCCTTCAAAAAAATCTGCCATCTGTACGGATACGGCTGTCTTCCGGAATACCATTAAGGTAGCGATCTGTAAGCTGTCCCTGCGCAAGAGGACTGAAGGTGATCAGACCTTTTTCAGAATTCCAGTGGTCTTTTTTAGTCCATTTTTCTCCACAGTTCTGTCAAAAATAGAATAACGGTTCTGATTAATCACAAAAGGACAATACATTTCCTGCAAAATCGACGCCGCCTGTGAAAGTGTTTTTCCATCGTAATTAGAAAGTCCCACATACAGGGCTTTTCCGCTCTGCACTGCACTGGCCAGCGCTCCCATGGTCTCTTCCAGAGGGGTCTCCGGATCCATTCTATGATGGTAAAAAAATATCCACATATTCCAGTCCCATACGCTTCAGGCTCTGGTCAAGACTTGCCAGAAGATACTTGCGGCTGCCCCAGTTCCCATAAGGACCATCCCACATTTCATATCCTGCCTTGGTAGTAATGATCAGCTCGTCCCTGTATTTTCCCAGGTCTTCTTTCAGAATCCTGCCGAAATTAATCTCTGCATTTCCCGGCTCCGGTCCATAATTATTCGCCAGATCGAACTGTGTGATTCCGTTGTCAAAAGCTGTAAAACACAGCTGTCTCATATTCTCAAATTTAGACGTATCTCCAAAATTATGCCATAGTCCAAGTGACACCTTCGGCAGCATAAGTCCGCTGTCACCACAACGGTTGTATTCCATTGTTGTATAACGTTCCTTTGAAGCAACATACATAATAAAGACCTCCCTGAAAACGATAATTAGTTTTAATATACTACCCGGAAAATGATTTGTCATTGGAAAATATGACTGTTTATGCCTTTTTTTCCAAACGGGCATTATCCTATTCTGGATCCACAGCCTACCAATTACATTTCCCAGAGCTTTTCTCAAAAAATAATATTAATCCCATTTGGCTCCATTATTTTCCCTACTAACGCTTCACTTGGCATGGATATGCTCACATTAATATCAAAATCATACGCCGTTGTTCCCATAACAACTATATTTCCAGAGGTTCCTTGAGATATAATATTTATCATCTCATTTTCAGATATTTCTATTTGCTCCTGAAACATATGCTGAACCACTTTAGGAGTACTAAACAATATAATCTTTGCCCCTCTGTTCTGTACGTTTGTTCTTTTTACTGCGGAATCAATTTTTGATGCTGCACCTTTATCATCTGTCAGTACACATATTTTCCCATCTACGATTCCAGGAAGATGTGACAGTATATGTACACATATCGCAATAAGTTCTTCCCTAAATTATCCGCATGTTCTTTGTTTTCTCTCACTGTGGCAAAAAAATCTACGATATATATCAGACTGTCTTAAATTTTTCCCTTCAAGCACTTCTGCTGTAAGTTTCTCGTCATTTTTCAACGTTTCTGTTATTGTACTAACCGGAGATTTTACCATTCTCACAGCCCAGGATAAATACTCATTTATTCTTTCATTTGTAGAAAAGCATTCTGAAAGAATGTCATATGTATATTCTTCATTAAATATCACAACCTTAATTTCTGCCTCAGCCATTTTTTTAATGAATGCAATATATTCTTCTGCTAAACTATGCCTGTCTGATGCAAGCTCCATCAAAATGCATTTCGTGATAAATACCACTGTTCCATGTATTTTATAATAATTCATCAATACTTTTATCTCTTTATCCGGCAAATGAGAATGCCTTTGAAACGAGCATGCATCATAAAAAATAACTCTTTGAGCCAGATAGAAAATTTTCTTTATGCCATTAATCTCTTTTTCAACAAAAGTACCTATCTCATTAAAATTATCGGGAGTTTCCGTATATGTAGTTGGCATATCTTACTCCCTCCTTATTTTCTGGTATAGTTCACGCATATTATGAAGAACTTTATCTAATGTACGCTCATTTATATATCCATCCTCGACATATTTTTTTTCCAAACTTCTTAACTATAGCTTCTACGTGCAGATAATCATCTTTTTTTTGATGGTTCCATTATGGCCTCGTCCAACCAAAGATCAGCTAATTTTTTGTTTAATCTGGGTACGATCATGATTAAGTAATCCTTCTGTAACTGCATTTCCAGCTATCAATCTCAATTCAAGGCATCTAATCAAAACTGCCATAAATGGAACTTCATAATATGCCATTAATCGGATAATTGTATCTACTTCATTACTGTCAGATTCTTCTTTAAATTTCAAATACATTCTTCTAAAACTTATCTCTGGCATTAACAACATCCCAGCAAAAAGATTTGCAGCATATTCTTCCTCATATTCATAATAATGATCGTCTGAAAATTCTACCTTTGAAACAAATTCATTTTCGCCCCAGAAAACATGATAAATTTCATGTGCTATAGCAAAATTCGTATTCACCTTAGGTAAAGAGGTGTTAATTACAACATACCCTAATCCATCACCTTTATAACACAAAGCGCCTATTTCATCATCGGCAAAAGGTATTTCCAAAACCAGAAATCCTTTTTTCTGAAAAAAGAGGACCGCACAATGCAGAACATTAAGAAGATCACTGTCATATTCAATCCCGGCAAATGAACAGAATCTTTTTATCATAGAGTAGATTTCGTCATGATTTTTATCACTATATGCAATGATTTTTCGTAAACGCTCTATATTCATCGCTTAACTCCTCGCTATATTTTCAAAACGACTGTTTGCACTGATTACTTCATCAATATTTTCCATTAATTCCACTAACTGCTTGGCGATCTGCTCTTGTTTCTTGGAAGGTTCTCCAGCATAAAATGCAATTTTATTCATTGAAGAACTTACGACCTGTGAAATGCTCATAGATTCTTTCAAAAAAAAATCCAATACTTTTCCCAAGTCCACGTGCAATCTTCTCCATATCTGTACCGCTTTCTTCTTGTGAACCAGTCAATAAACGCGACATTTTATTCTTATCTATACCTGTAACCATGCTTAGATAAGATTGCTTAATCTTCATTTCTGATAAATATTTATTCACGTTGCTTATAAACTTCGTCATGGCTCTCAACTCCTTGGCTCTCTTTTTACCTTTTAATATTTTATTCTATGTACCTAATATTATACTTCTCTCTTTATATAATGCAACCATTTCATCTCAAATTTTAAGATTTTTATTTGTTGCATTTTAGATATAGCATTTATTTCTTCCATAATTTCATTCTTATTTTCTCAAATTTTGATATTTGCTATATATTGTAAAAATCATATCTGTTCTCTTCATAAACAATAAACAGATCTGAACTACGCTTTTTTTCTTCTGCAAAAATAATTGCCCTAATCGGTAAACTATGGTATTCTATAGGTAATATACGTGTACTGCTACACACGCAAAAAATTGAGGTGATCTATCGTGAAATCTAATGAATCCGCTGAGAACTATCTGGAAACCATTCTTATTCTCAGCAAAAAGAAACCTGTTGTGCGTTCCGTTGATATTGCTGATGAGCTTGGATTTAAGAAGTCAAGTGTCAGTGTTGCTATGAAGAACCTTCGTGAAAAGAACCATATCACTGTCACTCCAGAAGGATATATTTATCTTACCGAATCCGGACAGAAGATTGCAGATATGATTTATGAGCGACATGAATTTTTGTCCTCCTGGCTGATCAGTCTGGGTGTTGATCCGGAAACTGCAACCTCCGATGCATGCCGTATCGAGCATGTCATCAGTCCAGAGAGCTTTACCGCTATCAAGGAGCATCTCTCTCCTGGTAAATAAATTATACGCATTGCGTTTTTGCATTGCATTTTCTTACAATTACAGAAGCTCATTGACTGCTGTACGCAGCAATCATAAAGACCTGTACTCCAGATAAAACCAATGACAAGGTTCCATCATTGTAAAATTTTATCCGGATACAGGTCTTTTTTATTTATATAGTTTTCCTTATTTCACCAGATAATATCTGGCAGAAAATGGTCCCATTTTAAATACTGCTTTTCCGCCTGTAATTACCTTTTCTTTTTTTCGTGTAGCGCTTTTTACCGCCATATTTCACCATATCACTTGCAAGGGAGAAGCTCATATCCGGCATAATCTTTTTCCAAAGTGTATTTCTGGATTTCGTCGGAGAAATTAAACACAGCCAAAATTTTCTGATCCCCACTGATTCTTTCAAACAGATACATGCACTTCTGCTCCTGATGGCAATCCACCCATGAGAAACCATCCTGGCTGAAATCTCTCTGGGAAAAAGCACTGTTCTTCAGATAGCATTGGTTCAGATCTGCCATGAATTTATGAAATGCTTCATGAATAGGGAATTTTAGCAGAATCCAGTCCAACTCATCCTTTTCGCACCATTCTTTCAGCTGTGCCAGCTCATTTCCCATGAAATTCAGCTTTGCACCCTGGGTGCGCATACATATACATATAGAAAGCTCTTGCCTGTGGAAATTTCCCATCATAACCACCGTTCATCTTCTGGGCGATGGTTGCCTTTCCGTGGACAACCTCATCATGGGACAGCGGCAGGATATAGCGCTCATTGTAAAAATACATCATAGAGAATGTCAGCTTGTGATATTTTTCCTGTCTTTCTTTTGCATCTGCCTGAAAATAAGACAGAGTATCATGCATCCATCCAAGATCCCATTTGTAATCAAATCCAAGTCCGCCCTCCCATACCGGCTTTGTCACACCCTGATATGGAGTGGAATCCTCGGCAAAAAGGAGGCAGTCAGGGATTCTTTCCTTTAAGCCCTGATTCATGGTACGGATAAATTTCAGAGCTGCCAGGTTTTCTCCACGGCTTGCGTCCCCCTGCCAGTAAATCAGATTTCCTACTGCGTCCATGCGAAGGCCATCGAAATGGAATTCATTCATCCAGTAATAGGCAGAGGACTGCAGAAAACTGCAAACTTCTCCTCTGGAATGCATAAAATTGCAGCTTCCCCATTCGTTGCGGCCAACTGCCATGTTTGGATATTCATAAAGGGCTGTTCCGTCATATTCTGCCAACGCATAATCATTCACTGCAAAATGCACTGGAACAAAATCCAGAATGACCCCAATTCCAGCCTGGTGGCACTGGTCTACAAATGCTTTCAATTCTTCCGGCTTGCCATAGCGGGAGGTTGGACTGAAATATCCTGTATCCTGATACCCCCAGGATTCGTCACATGGGTACTCACAGAGGCATGATCTCCACATAATTATAGCCGTGTTCCTTCAAATAGGTGATAAGGATCGGTGCCAGTTCCTCATAGGTGTACCAGTCTTCCTGTCCTTCGCCTCGTTTTTTCCAGGAGCCAAAATGCATTTCATAAATATTTACTGGTTTGTCGTAGCTTGCTTTGCGGTTTTTCAGCCATTTGCTGTCGCTAAATTCATAACCGCCAAGAGCATAGGTCTTTGAAGCAGTGCCTGGACGCATCTCGCTATAAAAAGCATAGGGGTCTGCATGGTCCACGAAGGAGCCGTCCTGACGGTAAATTCTGTATTTATACATCAGGTCAGAGCCTACATTATTCATGGTGCATTCCCAGAAATGCCATCATGAACGCGGTTCATAGGAGTCTCTGTCCAGCCGTTGAACTCACCAATTACAGATACTCGCTGCGCTGCCGGGGAAAATGTACGGAAGGTGGTTCCGCCATCCCATACGTGAGCACCAAGGTACTGATATGCTTCAAATTCTTTTCCTGTATAAAAGTTGTAAAAATCCATGTTTTTGCTCTCCCATTCATTATAAAAAAGATATTAGACAGTAGTTGTTTTTTCTCTGTATAATAAGTATAATTGTGTAAATGAAAAATTGCTACCGACGAAAAACGACATTAGTTGGATTTCCAACGTTTTTGAAATGTGTCGGATTTCTTTATAACCTATTTAGTGTGTTGAAAGTTGTTCAAGGCGGACGCACTCGGACAATGGTGATTGCTCACTCGCCGGCGCAACGCTCCAGCGAACTAACTGCTAACTGCGACTAAATCGTTCAGGAGAGCCTTCACGATTAAGTCGACCTAAGCAGTGGATTTCGCCTACGCTAAAACCGCGCCTGAAATGGCTCGCTGGAGCAATCACCATTGCCCGAATGCTGTGTACTGGCTGGACTTATTTGTACATAGTAACTTTCAACAGGTGGGGTGGGTGAGTGATTGGTTTCCCTATACTGTATCGGAAACGAAAGTTTATGGGAATCTTGCCGAAAATTAGCGGCTTTTATAATTTCTATGAAGTATTTGCACATTCTTAGGGCTGTTTTGCAAACAAAGAACTTGACATATTATTTTATGTGTCTTCGATACCCCATTTAGATGGTTGATACTTCGCAGCTTTATTGGTTTTACCTAATCTATCATTGTCAAGAAAGTATCGGGAAACCAATCACTTCCCCTCCCCTCGTTAAAAGTTCCTAAATAACCTCAGTTCCAGCCGACACACAGCATTTGGGCAATGTGTATTACTCCAGCGAGCCATTTCAGGCGCGCTCTTAGCGTAAGCAAAATCCAGCGCTTACGTAGACTTATGCGTGAGGGCTCTCCCGAACGCATTAGTCGCAGTTAGCGATTAGTTCGCTGGAGCGTTGCGCCGGCGAGTGAGTAATACACATTGTCCAAATGCGTCCGCATTGAAGAACTTTTAATCAACTAAATAGCAAATTAAAATAAAGGATAACGCTATATGGATATTAGAATTGAAAAAACCAGACAGAGTATTATAAATGCATTTTATAGAGTTGCGTTCTCATAAGGAGCTGGAGAGGATTACGATTAAGGAGTTGTGTGAGAAAGCGCAGATCAATAAATCTACATTTTATGCACATTATCAGGATATTTATCATCTCTCGGATACATTGGAAACGGAAGTTGTGGTATCAATTATGGAGAATCTCACTCATCCGGAGAGAGTGCTGGAGGATACTGCTTTTTTTCCAGGGAACTGTTCATGGGATTTCTGGCAAAGGATTCGCTGATTGGAATTTTGTTTTCGGGAAGCAGGAGTAAATGCCTGGTGCAGAAAATTGAAGTTGCTTTAAAGGAGCTGGTGTTTAGAGCTTACCCTCAATATCGGGAAGACAAGGACATTAATATTATGCTCACTTACATTCTATATGGATGTTATTATGCGTTTTATGAAAACCGAAAATATGGAGATGTGCCGGTACTTTCCAGTATTACAGAACTTACAGGCAAGACGGCGCAGGCAGCATTAAAAATGATAAAAAATAAAAGCACCTCAATGCACGCAACATTAAATATGATAAAAACTAAAAGCACCCTCGAAGTGTGCAACTTTGCAACTACTAAACAGTTACCTATTTTCATCGCAGGAGGTCAATAAATTGACAACAAACAATTCGAATATACAAGAAATAAATTCTGGTACTCCACCAGTATCTCCCTTACAAATTTTAAAAACTTACTTCGGATATGATTCCTTCCGGGAAGGACAAGGAGAAATTATAGATACCATTTTAAGTGGAAGAGATGCTCTGGCAATTATGCCGACAGGGGCCGGAAAATCCCTTTGTTATCAAGTTCCAGCGCTGCTTTTGCCAGGAATTACATTGGTGGTTTCACCGCTGATCTCACTTATGCAGGATCAGGTGAAATCTCTGAATGAAGCAGGAATTCACGCGGCTTATATTAATTCCTCACTGACTGAGGGACAGATTAATAAGGCTCTTTCTTTCGCTGCGCGAGGTGTCTATAAGATTATTTACGTAGCACCAGAACGACTGGAAACAGCTTCATTTCTAAGCTTCGCACTCCATACTCCTATCTCCATGGTAACTGTAGACGAGGCCCACTGTATCTCCCAATGGGGACAGGATTTCCGTCCAAGTTACTTAAAAATCATAGATTTTTGTGGAACAGCTGCCTGGCAATCCGATCATCAGTGCCTTCACTGCCACCGCAACAGAAGTGGTAAAAATGACATTGCAAGGATCCTGAAACTGAAGAATCCCAACGTTGTTGTCACTGGTTTTGACAGAGAAAATCTCTATTATCAAGTGGAACATCTCACTGGAAAGCAGAAGGACATCTTTATCCAAAATTACATAGAAACCCACCCAAACGAAAGTGGAATCATCTACTGTGCCACCAGAAAAAACGTGGATACTTTGTATGAGAAATTATTGAAACAAGGCGTCTCTGTAACCCGTTACCACGCTGGAATGAGCAACGATATCCGCAAAAAAAGTCAGGATGATTTCATCTATGACCGCGCTCAGGTTGTGATTGCCACCAATGCTTTTGGCATGGGAATCGACAAATCCAATGTGCGTTTCGTCATCCACTACAACATGCCTCAGAGCATGGAAAACTATTACCAGGAAGCTGGCCGCGCAGGACGTGATGGTGAACCTGCAAAATGTATCCTTCTCTTTTCCACTCAGGATGTGATGATCAGCAAACTCCTTCTTGGAAGCAAAGACTTCGAAGGTATGGATTTTCAGGAAATTGAACAGGTAAAACATCAGGATTCCCGCCGTCTCCAGCTTATGGAAGGCTACTGTATGACCACCTCCTGCCTGCGCAATTACATCCTGAAATACTTCGGAGAAACCACACATCAGCCTTGTGATAATTGCGGCAACTGCCACCAGGAATTTGAAGAACTGGATATGACCCTGGATGCCAAATGGGTAGTCGGCTGCATCACCGAAATGCGCGGCCGCTATGGCCAGGCTCTGGTAATCGGCACTCTCCTGGGCTCAAAAAAGCCCGTCTGAAGGACATTGGCGCCACCTCCTACAACTGCTATGGTCAGTTAGAGAACCGCACTGAAGCCGATCTCCGGCTCCTTATTAGCCAGATGATCCGTATGGGTTATATCACCCAGACAGAAGGAGAATACAGTGTTTTAAAAGCAGGAAATATTGCAGATTTACAAAATAAAAATACAAAGATCATAATAAAGAAATTCAAAGAAAGAGAGAAAATATCAACCACAAAGAAACACAAAACTCCATTCAAAAAGGACAGTTTTTCCGCTTCCACCGAAAGCTCATCCACTGATTCCACCGCCACAAACTCCAGCCACAATTCTGCCCTTTTTGAAGCCTTACGTCAGCTCCGTCTCCAGATTGCCAAGGAAGAATCTGTCCCTCCCTACATCGTCTTCACCGACAGAACCCTTATCGATATGTGCAGTAAACTTCCTCAGAATGAGGATGAAATGCTCAATGTATCCGGTGTAGGACAAAACAAACTTAAGAAATACGGCCAACGATTTTTACAGGAAATTTCCGCATTTCAGTCTGCTGATCACTAGACATCATTGCTATTTAGTTGATTAAAAGTTCTTTAATGCGGACGCATTTGGACAATGTGTATTACTCACTCGCCGGCGCAACGCTCCAGCGAACTAATCGCTAACTGTGACTAATGCGTTCGGGAGAGCCCTCACGCATAAGTCTCCGTAAGCGCTGGATTTCGCTTACGCTAAGAGCGCGCCTGAAATGGCTCGCTGGAGTAATACACATTGCCCAAATGCTGTGTGTCGGCTGAAACTGATGCTGTTTAGGAACTTTTAACAAGGAGGTGGTGGGGAGTGATTGGTTTCCCGATACTTTCTTGGCAATGATAGATTAGGTAAAACTAATAAAGCTGCGAAGTATCAACCATCTAAATGGGATATCGAAGGCACATAAAATAATATGTCAAGTTTTTTACTTGTAAAACAGCCCTAAAAATGTGCAAATACTTCATCGAAATTGTAAAAGCCGCTAATTTCGGGCAAAATCCCTATAAACTTTCGTTTGCGATACAGTATAGGGGAAACCAGTCACTCCCCCTCCCCACCTGTTGAAAGTTCCTATGTACAAATAAGTCCCAGCCAGTACACAGCATTCGGGCAATGGTGATTGCTCTAGCGAGCCATTTCAGGCGCGGTTTTAGCGTAGGCGAAATCCACTGCTTACGGAGACTTAATCGTGAAGGCTCTCCTGAACGATTTAGTCGCAGTTAGCAGTTAGTTCGCTGGAGCGTTGCGCCGGCGAGTGAGCAATCACCATTGTCCGAATGCGTCCGCCTTGAACAACTTTCAACACACTAAATAGCAACTTAAAAGAGACCATTGCGAACTCATTTCCAGTCCGCAACGGCCTCCCCTTAAGGAGTTTTATTTACTTTCTTTCACGCTCTTAAATCGCCCCAAGAATCCGTCTGGCATTATCAATCCTCTCCTGCGTTGGAGGTTTCACGCCCTCCAGTGGATAAGGGATTCCCAGCTTCTCCCATTTAAAAATGCCAAGAGTATGATACGGAAGAACTTCCACGCGCTCAACGTTTTTCAGTGTATGGATAAAATCCGCCAGCTGGTGCAGATACTCATCCTTGTCACTGCCCCCCGGTACTAACACATGCCGGATCCAAACAGGCTTACCCATATCCGAAAGCTCACGGGCCATGGCAAGAATATTCGTATTGGTCTGCCCGGTAAGCTTCACATGCTCCTGCTCATTGATCTGCTTGATATCCAGAAGCAGAATATCTGTATACTTCATCAGCTCCAGCCACTTAGAATGCCACGGCTCCTTAGTCGTATAAGGATTTCCGCTGGTATCCAAAGTAGTATGGACTCCGCTTCCCTTTGCCTTACGGAAAAGCTCTGTGAGAAAATCCATCTGCAAAAGTGGTTCCCCGCCGCTCACCGTGATACCACCCTTATCTCCCCAGTAAGACTTAAACCGAAGTGCCGTCTTCAAAAGCTGATCCGTAGTGTACTCTTTTCCATCTGTCATATTCCAGGTATCCGGATTATGGCAGAACTGACAACGCATAGCACAGCCAGAAAGCAAAATCACATATCTTACTCCGGGTCCGTCAACGGACCCGAAGCTCTCCAGAGAATGAACATAGCCTTTTAACATTTCTAATTCCTTTGCATTCATATTTATAAAAAAGGACATGCAACCTCTAACATATATTATATTGCATGCCCTTTTGTTTCGCCGATACTATTTTAAAATATCAGACTTACATTCTGTCGTGGCAGGTTCTGGCGATAACGTCTAACTGCTGCTCTCTTGTAAGGTCGATGAACTTAACAGCGTATCCGGAAACACGGATCGTGAAGTTTGCATACTCCTCTTTTTCCGGATGCTCCATAGCATCGATCAGTTTCTCTTTGCCAAATACATTTACGTTCAGGTGATGTGCACCCTGGTTGAAATATCCGTCCAGTACATGTACCAGATTATCTGTACGCTCTTCATCACTATGTCCAAGAGCTTCCGGATTAATGGTCTGTGTATTGGAAATTCCATCCAGTGCATCCTCATAGTCAAGCTTTGCAACAGAGTTCAGGGAAGCAAGAAGTCCGTTCTGCTCTGCGCCGTAGGATGGGTTTGCACCAGGTGCCAGAGGCTCTCCAGCCTTTCTTCCATCCGGAAGAGATCCAGTAGCCTTACCATAAACAACGTTGGAAGTAATAGTAAGGATAGATGTGGTTGGCTTGGAATCACGGTAAGTATGGATGTGTTTCAGTTTATCCATGAAGGTGGAAAGCAGATTTCTTGCAATCTCATCTGCTCTGTCATCATCATTACCATAGCGTGGGAAATCACCCTCAACCTGGAAATCAGTGGTAATTCCATCCTCATCACGGATAGCTTTTTACCTTCGCATACTTAATAGCAGACAGAGAATCTACTACATGTGAAAATCCAGCAATACCTGTTGCAAAAGAACGCTCAACCTTGGTATCGATAAGCGCCATCTCAGCGGCTTCATAGTAATATTTATCATGCATGTAGTGGATCATATTCAGAGTTCCTACATACAGATGTGCCAGCCAGTCCATCATCTGGTCATACTTCTGCATCACCTCATCATAATCCAGGTACTCGGATGTGATGGGCTTATATTCTGGTCCTACCTGCATCTTTGTCTTCTCATCCACACCACCGTTGATCGCGTAAAGAAGGCATTTTGCAAGGTTTGCACGAGCTCCAAAGAACTGCATTTCCTTACCGGTCTCAGTTGCAGATACACAGCAGCAGATAGAATAATCATCGCCCCATACCGGACGCATAACATCATCGTTCTCATACTGGATAGAACTTGTTGTAACAGAAATATTAGCAGCATATTTCTTGAAGGTTTCCGGCAGCTTGGAAGAATAAAGAACAGTAAGGTTTGGCTCCGGAGCCGGTCCCATATCCTCAAGAGTATGAAGGAAACGATAGTCATTCTTGGTAACCATGTGGCGTCCATCAACACCAATACCTGCAACCTCAAGAGTTGCCCATACCGGATCACCGGAGAACAGCTGGTTGTAGGACTCGATTCTTGCAAATTTAACCATACGGAATTTCATTACCATGTGGTCAACAAGCTCCTGTGCCTCTTTCTCAGTGATCACGCCATTCTTAAGGTCTCTTTCAATATAGATATCAAGGAATGTGGAGATACGTCCAACACTCATTGCAGCACCATTCTGGGTCTTAATTGCTGCAAGATATCCAAAGTACAGCCACTGGAATGCCTCATGAGCATTCTTTGCAGGCTCTGAAATATCATAACCATAGACCTTTGCCATCTCTTTCATTCCTTTAAGAGCGCGGATCTGATCTGCGATTTCCTCACGAAGCTGGAAATCATAACGTCTCATACCCTGGCGGTCGCTGTCTGCAAAGTCTTTCTCCTTGCCTGCGATCAGAGCGTCAATACCGTACAGAGCCACACGTCTGTAATCGCCAACAATACGTCCACGGCCATAAGTATCCGGAAGTCCGGTAAGGATGTGGCTGTGACGTGCTCTTTTCATTTCTGGTGTATAAATGTCAAAAACGCCCTGGTTATGTGTTTTGAACTCATATTTTGTAAACATATCGTGGATCTGAGGATCTACCTTGTAGCCGTACATTTCGCATGCCTGCTCAGCCATTTTGATTCCGCCGTATGGCATAAATGCACGTTTCAGAGGCTTGTCTGTCTGAAGTCCTACAACCTTCTCAAGATCCTTCAGGTCTTCAGCAATATATCCTGGTCCGTATGCGGTCAGGCCTGTGACAACCTTTGTCTCCATGTCAAGCACACCATTGTTGGCACGCTCTGCTTTCTGCAGCTCCTGCAGCTTTCCCCACAGTTTGTCAGTAGCCTCGGTCGGGCCTTCCAGGAAAGAATCGTCTCCGTCATAAGGGGTATAATTGTGACGGATAAAATCACGAACGTTAATTTGTTCTTTCCAACGACTTCCTTCGAAGCCTTCCCACTGTGCAAAATCTTTCATTCTTGTACCTCTTTCTTTATTTTATAGTTCTCCGCGTATATTGAAGAATTGTTATTGGTTTAACGATTGTAGTATACGAGATTGTTTTTTCGCCGTCAATCAGTTTGATCCATGCTTTTAATAAAGTACAATTTATCTGGTAAAAATGGATTTCCCTATATATAAGTCATATATTATGTACTTTAATTCATTTTTCCATTTGTAAGTCCCATTTTCACTGTAGTAAATACAGAGAAATATTCTCGATATACTTTGTTAAATTTTATCAACTTAATTGAAGGGGCTATCGCTTAACGAATGAATTTTCGTGAAGCTCTCGATGGTCTTATCTGTATCGCCATGTTCAATGCCATCGCGGAGCGTGTTGCTGTGAACGAAGTGGACAATAACTTATACTCCTTTCTGCTTGCTAAAAATTTAAGTATTTGTTTTACTATTATCTTGTCATATGTTATCCTATTCTTACAACATTAAGGGGGAAACAAATGTAATGGAAAAGAAATCAAACCATTTTTCAGGACAGCTTGGTTTTGTCCTGGCTGCAGCCGGAAGTGCTGTAGGAGTGGGAAACTTGTGGAGATTCCCATACCTTGCCGCAAAGGACGGAGGCGGCTTATTTTTAATTATCTATCTGATTCTGGTACTAACCTTCGGATTTGCCCTTCTCACCTCTGATATTGCGATCGGACGGCATACACAGAAGAGTGCCATCGGAGCCTATACCCAGATGCGTCCCAGATGGAAGTTCCTGGGAATCCTTACCTTCCTTGTACCAGTGCTTATTATGACCTATTACGCGGTCATCGGCGGCTGGATCACCAAATATGCAGTGGTATACATAACCGGTCAGGCACAGGCAGCTGCCGCAGATGACTATTTTACAGCCTTTATCACCTCTTCCACTTCACCGGTGATCTTCGCACTGCTTTTCATGGGTGTTACTGCTTTCATTGTATACAATGGCGTGGAAAAGGGATTGAAAAAAGTATCCAAATGGATGATGCCGGTCCTGCTGGTTCTGGTCGTAGTGATTGCAATGTATTCTCTTACGATTTCACACACGGATGCTTCCGGTCAGCTTCGCACCGGCTTACAGGGATTTCTTTACTATCTGACGCCGGACCTTGAAGGACTGACTGTGCAGCGTTTTCTGCAGATTCTGCTGGATGCCATGAGCCAGCTGTTCTTTTCCTTAAGTGTTTCCATGGGTATCATGATCACCTACGGCTCCTATGTAAAAACCTGAAGTGAACCTGAACAAAGCGATCAATCAGATTGAAATTTTTGACACAGGAGTTGCCTTTCTTGCAGGTGCCATGATCATCCCTGCTGTATATGTGTTTTCCGGCACTGAGGGAATGGGTGCCGGACCAAGCCTGATGTTTATTTCCCTGCCAAAGGTATTTTCTGCAATGGGAAAAGCTGGTACCTTCGTAGGAATCCTGTTTTTCGTAACTGCTATTTTTGCAACCTTGTCTTCCTGTATTTCCGTACTGGAATCTATTACTGCAAACTGCATGGAAATTTTTCATACCAGCCGTAAAAAAACAGTTCTTGTTTTATCTGTGATCTACCTTGCAGCTTCCGCAGTTATCGCTTTGGGATACAGCATTTTCTATGTAGAAGTGGAACTGCCCAATGGCTCTACAGGACAGCTGCTTGATATTATGGATTACATCAGCAACAGTGTTATGATGCCATTTATCGCATTACTTTCCACCATCCTGATCGGCTGGGTCGTAACGCCGGATTATGTGATTAGCGAAATGGAAAGAAGCGGGGATAAGTTCCGCAGAAAAAATTGTACCGCGTCATGATCCGCTATGTTGCGCCGGTTATGATGTTTATCCTGTTTTTACAGTCTACAGGGATTTTATCTTAAACTGCAGAGCATGTTTGAGGAAGACTTTCTGCAAGATGTGCCTCACAATTTTGGATAGCTTATATTGCGCAAAAAACATCCAGCCTGCCATCGTTGTATGGAGACTGGATGTTTTTTATAATTTGTAATTGTTTAGATAATGAAGCTTTATTAGTTTCTCACTGCCAGCGGTGTTCTGCCTCTTCGATTTCCTCAATAAACATTAAAAGGAAGCTGATGAGAAGCAGGATGCTGGATACCCAGATGGCTCTTTTTCGCCGTAAGCCATTGAAAGTCTGCCGCCAATTCCTGCGCCAATAGCAAACAGGAAAATAATGGCGAAATAGCATAAGGCCTGATGAAGCAGGCGGGGCTTTCTTTCACGCATGTAAGCGGAAAGAGCGGCAGTGCCGCTTCTCAGATTTCCGATACACATGGTGCTGGCATAGGCATTTCCTTCAACCTTTCGGAAGGTCTGCACCTGAAGGGCGCAGGAGAAGGATACCAGGGTGGTGGCAAGCACGTTCAGGTTCCCTGGGATGAAGCCAACCAGAAACAGCAGGATGATCTCTACCAGAAGGATTCCCTGGCGCCAGTGAAGGCGTCTGGCATAGCGGAATTTTTTCCTGAATGCGTTCCGCTAACAGAACTCCAAGAAAGAATGCGGTCAGGGGAATGAGATAATGCAATCCTGCTTTCACTTCGCCGTTCATAAACCGCTCACTCATCAGTACCACGTTTCCGGTCTGGGCGTTGGAGAAAACGCCATCGCGGGTAAAATAGGTATAGGCATCCTGAAATCCTCCTGACACTGCAAGGAATGCACTGTTTATGAATGCTTCTGAGGTCTGTACCCTTTTATGATGGTCCATAATAAGCTCCTTCTTTCGTCTTTTTGTCTTTCGTATACATATCTTCAGATTATAGAATAAATAATGCTTTCTGTAAATATCTATTTTGATATGTGGAGTATATATATCTTATATGCCTGGAGCGTATTTGAAAAAGACTTTCTGCAGGATTTCCGTCACAATTATTAGTTTTCTTTATGCGCTTCCAGATACTCTTTTCTTCCCTCTTCATAAAGATTGTTGCCTTCGCTGTCAATAATGACTACAAGGGGCATATCTTCTACGTAAAGCTTACGGAGAGCTTCTGCGCCCAGATCCTCGTATGCGATAAGCTCTGCTTTTTGATGCATTTTGCAAGAAGTGCACCCGCACCGCCGATGGCTCCGAAATATACGCCGTCATATTTTTTCATTGCATCTACGACTTCCGGAAGGCGGGCACCTTTTCCGATCATTCCGCGGGCTCCTACAGACATCATGGTTGGTGCGTAGGCATCCATACGGCCGCTGGTAGTTGGTCCGGCAGATCCGATGACCTGACCTGGTTTTGCCGGAGTCGGACCTACATAGTAAATGGTAGCATCTGTAGGGTCAAAAGGAATCTTTTTTCTCCTTTTGCAAGGGCCTCGCACATTCTCTTGTGACCTGCGTCACGGGATGTGTAGATGGTTCCGGTAAGGAGAACCTGATCTCCTGCGTGAAGGGTTTTTGCCAGTTCTTCCGTCAGAGGCAGTGTAATATGTCTTCTTTCCATGATCAGATCACCTCCGTTTTGTGGCGGGTTACATGGCAGTTGATGTTGACTGCACATGGCATACCTGCGATATGGGTAGGCATAGTCTCAATGTTAAGGCCGATAGCTGTGGTTTTTCCGCCGAAGCCCTGAGGTCCGATACCGAGTTTGTTGACTTTCTCCAGCATTTCTTTTTCCAGATCTGCGTAGAACGGATCCGGATTGTGGGAATCCAGAGGTCTCATCAGTGCTTTTTTCGCAAGCAGTGCACATTTATCGAAGGTTCCGCCGATACCAACTCCGACTACCATAGGCGGGCATGGGTTCGGGCCTGCTGTCTCAACAACTTCCAGAATGAAATCTTTGATTCCCTGAAGTCCTGCAGATGGTTTGAACATCCGGATCTGGCTCATGTTCTCACTTCCGAAGCCTTTGGGGCCTACTGTGATCTTTATCTGATCTCCGGGAACGATTTCTGTGTAGATCATAGCCGGTGTATTATCGCCTGTGTTTCCACGGCGTACCGGATCTTTTACAACTGATTTTGCGAAGGTATCCGTTTGTGTATCCGCGGCGTACACCTTCATTGATCGCATCGGTGAGATCTCCGCCTGTGAAATGTACATCCTGTCCGATTTCAAGGAATACACATGCCATTCCTGTATCCTGACAGATCGGCACGTTCTCGTTATCTGCAATATCAAAATTCTCAATAATGTTGTCAAGGACACCCTTGGCAATCTCTCCGTCTTCGCATGCGCGGCATGTTTTGATCGCGCATTTTACGTCTTCCGGAAGATGTTCGTTTGCTTCGATACAGAGTTTTTCGATGACATCTGTAAGTCTGCTTACTTCTACTTCACGCATTTTGGTAAGCTCCCTTCTTTCATTTATGGCATACCGCCAAAAGGCGACATATCCTTTCACATTATATAAAAAGCTTCCGATACCGGCAATTTAACGGTACCGGAAGTTCTTTTTAACTATCTGGTTATTATCTCTGCTCATGACGGGCATAGTTTGGAAGCAGTAACGGAGATACTTTTATCGGTCTCTGCTCCTGCTGCTTTTAACTCTTTCTCATATGCGTAAATATGATCCAGGTTCATTTCTCCAAGCTCTACCTCTTTGCATTTTGCAGCTGCTTTTTACCTGCATTTCTTCCGAATACGATTACATCCAGAAGAGAGTTGCCCATCAGTCTGTTTCTTCCGTGGATTCCGCCTGCTGCTTCTCCTGCAACCAGAAGGTTCGGGATTTCTTTTGTAAATCCATCTCCATCAATTTCCAGACCACCGTTCTGGTAGTGAAGTGTCGGATAAATAACGATCGGAACTTTTCTCATATCAATGCCGTAGTTCATGTACATACGGAACATAGCCGGGATTCTCTTTTCGATAGTTCCTTCTCCACCGAGGATCTCGATCATCGGAGTGTCAAGCCATACACCTTTTCGTCCACCTGGAACTTCCACGCCGCGGCCTTCTTCACACTCACGGATAACACCGGAAGCATTTACGTCACGAGTTTCCAGCGGATGGATATAAGCTTCTCCGTTTGCATTTACAAGCTGTGCACCAACGGAACGAACCTTCTCTGTTACCAGGGCACCAAGGATCTGTGACGGATAGATCGCACCTGTTGGATGATACTGGATAGAATCCTGGTAAAGAAGGGAAGCGCCTGCTCTGTATCCAAGCACGAGTCCGTCAGCAGTTGCACCGTAGTGATTAGAGGGAAGTAGGGAAGCCCTGATAGTGCATTCTTCCTGCACCGCCGGTTGCAATGACAACTGTTTTTGCTCTTGCGACGGAGTAATCGCCGGTTTCCATGTTCATCAGAACAGCACCTGCTGTCTGTCCTTTTCATCTTTGAGAAGTTCAACAGCTGAAGTAAATTCAACTACCGGAATACCAAGGTTGATCACTTCATCTCTGATGGTACGCATGATCTCTGATCCAGAATAATCCTTTGCAGCATGCATTCTCTTTCTGGAAGTACCGCCACCGTGTGTGGTAACCATGGTTCCGTCTTCTGCTTTATCAAATTCAACACCAAGGTCATTGAGCCATTTGATGGCATCCGGGGCTTCCATTACCAGTCTTTTTACAAGTTCCGGTTTTGCTGCAAAATGTCCTCCTCCAAAGCAGTCCAGATAATGCTGTACAGGAGAATCGTTTTCTTTATCTGCTGCCTGGATCCCGCCTTCTGCCATCATGGTGTTGGCATCACCGATACGGAGTTTTGTAACGATCATAACGTTGGCACCTGCGTTGTGGGCCTCGATGGCACAGGAAGAGCCTGCTCCGCCGCCGCCGATTACAAGTACATCTACATCATAATCAATTTTTGTAAGGTCAATTTTTTCGTTGATCAGACGACTTGTTGAGTGGAGCATCTCTGCCAGTTCCAGAGGAGCTTTCTGTCCCTTGTTTGGTCCGACTTTGATCTCTGCAAACGCGTCTGGATTATAATCCGGATGGAATTTTCGAGAAGAGCGTCTTTCTCTTCTGCAGTCAGACGTCTTGGCTCTGTTGCCATACGCTCCGCTCTTGTAGCCTCTACCTTTTGATAGATTCCATCATATTTTCCGGATATGGTGCATACATGATTTTACGCCCTCCCTATTTCTCAATATCTCTGTTGTTGTAAAGTTCCTGCATGTCTGTGATTGGTTTCTGCATGATCTGCTCGATCAGATCATCATATTTACCTTCGTGAATTTCTTCCACACGTTTCTCCAGATGTTCACTTTTCGGCGCGATATATTTACCGGTGAGACGTCTTGCCAGAAGACCTACCATCGGATGGGAAATTCCGGCCGGACATCTTACAGAACAGCAGCCGCAGCTTACGCAGTCGAAGGATTCCTCTGCACATTTTTCAAGTTCGCCTCTCTGCGCATATGCAATATACTGCATTACATTTAAGCCCTGGGTACATGCTTTTGTACATGCGTTACATCCGATGCAGCTGTAAATTTCCGGGTAGAGCTCCATCATGACCTGCTGGTTTGGCTGAAGGTCTTCGATGTTGTAGAGTCTCTTATCTGTAGGGAAGAACGGGATGCTTGCTACATACATTCCTTCCTGTACCTGTGTCTGACAGGCAAGACATGTTTTCAGCTCGTTTTCACCTTTGATTCTGTAGATTGTGGCGCAGGCTCCGCAAAAGCCGTGACGGCAGCCGCAGCCGCGTTTTAAAAGTGTATCCGGCGTATTCCATGGCAGTCATAATTGTAAGTTCTGCAGGTACGCTGTATTTCTTACCGAAAAAATATACGTTTACCATATTTTCCATTTTGGGAGTTCCTTTCTTCTGATTGTCTAACTCTATCTCTTACAAATTGTGTTACTCAGGATAATAATAATTACAACATCTATGACAATTAAAACTAATAGCACATAAACAAAACTGGATGGCAAAAAGCTTTCAAATAGTCCGGTTATCAGAAGGAGAATAGCGATCACGCCCCAGAGTATCCAGTCTGATCCATGAGCTGTATCTGCCAATGTCTGCCAATCAAAAATCCCCCTTGTATTTACTGAAACTTTTGGGTTTACTTAGTACTCGTCAGGTAACTGGTCAATCTCGTCCATTCTAAATACCGGACCGTCTTTGCAGACATATTTAGATCCAATGTTGCAGCGTCCGCATTTACCAACACCGCACTTCATACGAAGCTCCAGTGTTGTGTAAACCTGGGTTCTTGTAAATCCAAGCTCCTCAAGGCCCTGAAGTACGAATTTGATCATGATCGGCGGTCCGCAGACTAACGCAACTTTGTTAGTATCGAAGCCGATTTCTTTCAAATAGGTTGGTACGAATCCAACGTGTCCGTCCCAGCCTTCCTGTTCACGGTCAATTGTCAGATAAACATTAACTCCCTCTGCTTTCATCCAGACTTCCTGGATTTCTTTTAACTGTACCAGGTCATCTGCGGAACGGGAACCATAGAGGATATCTACTGTTCCGTAATCCTCACGGTTATCCAGCACATAATTGATCACAGAACGAAGAGGTGCCAGTCCGATTCCACCTGCGATGAACAGGAGAGTTTTTCCCCTTTAATTTATCTTCCACCGGGAAATGATTTCCGTATGGTCCGCGGACTGCGATCTCATCTCCAACCTGAAGGCTGTGGAGATAATCGGTCAGTGCACCGCACTTCTTGATACTGAATTCCTGATATTCTTTATTTGTAGGTGAAGAAGTAATGGAAAACATACCTTCACTGACGCCTGGTGCACAGACCATGGCACACTGGCCTGGCATATGCTCGAAAAGTTTTCCACCTTCAGGAGCATCCACACGGAAGGTTTTAACATCCGGTGTCTCCTGACGGATATCTGTGATCACACCAACCTTTGGGATCAGCGTATCCAGTGTATAATTTTTATGACAGGTACACTCGCTCATTACTTTTCACCTCCCTGTTTTTCAAAGGCCTTGATGACTTTTACAATATTTAAAGATTCCGGACATTTCTCCACGCAGCGGCCGCAGCCAACACAGGAGTACATACCGTTGTTATTAGCAGGGAAATATACAAGCTTATGCATAAATCTCTGACGAAAACGCTGCATCTGGCTGGTACGGTTGTTTCCGTGAGCCATCATTGTAAAATCAGAATACATACAGGAATCCCAGCAGCGGTAACGCTGTACGCCGTGTCCTGTGTCATAATCTTTGATGTCATAGCACTGGCAGGTAGGGCATACAAATGTACAGGTACCACATGCCAGACATGGTTTTATAAAGTCTCCCAGACAGGAGAATTAAACTTCGCATCTGTAGCATTTCCATCCCATCCTTCCAGGGAAAGATGTGTATATGGAAGCTTTTCTACAATGTTATGGATTGCTTCTTTTTCAGCATCCACTTTTGCCTGATCGCCGTCAGCCGGGGTAAGAAGTTCTTTTACAGCTTCTGTAAGAGCCTCTCCTTTTTCCGTAAGGGCTTTCCAGTAAAGGCTTCCCTCCACCATCCAGGCTGCTACATCGGCAATTCCTTTTCCATCGGCGTCTGCTTCCGGATCTGCTGCATCTGTTCCAAAAACCTTACAGAAACAGGATTCCTCCGGCTCATGACAAGCCAGGGCAACGATAGTTCCATGGTCTCTTCTTGCTGCATAGAAAGTATCAACAGGATCAGCAAGAAAAACCTTATCCAGAACTGCAACCCCTTTTTACATCGCAGGCCTTCATGCCAAATACAACGAACGGACGGCTTCTCAGCTCTTCCGGCTCTACGGTCAGCTTCTTTCCATCACGAACACAGGTGTAAAGTGTTTCGCTCTGTGGGAAAAAGGCATCTTTGCCGGATTTTACGGTTTTCAATGTCTTAAGGTCTGCCTCTTCTCCTTCATTCCAAAGGCCGAAGTTGGTCTGTCCTGCCTTTTGATCGGAAGGATCAGATCCTGGCTTTCTGCGATTTTCCGGAATAATGCTTCCAGATTTTCTTTTTTCAATCTTATACATACATTATCCCCTTTCTGCCACGATACTCGGCTCAACATCTTCAAATGTAAAGCTGGTCAGCGGGCCTTTAGACTCTGCATCAGCTCCTGCCTGATATTCTCCGTAGAATTTATCAATATCTTTGATAAATTTACGATTGAACAGGTGCAGCGGAATTCCCTGAGGACATACTCTGCTGCATTCGCCGCAGTCTGTACATCTTCCTGCCACATGGAATGCACGGATGATATGGAACATCTTCTCTTCGAAAGAGTCCACGTTTGCTTTCTGCGCACTGTCAAACTTATTGCTGTCAAATACGCATTTGCGGCAGCTGCATGCAGGACAGACATTACGGCAGGCATTGCAGCGGATACATTTACTCAGCTCCTTCTGGAAAAATGCGAAGCGCTCTTCCGGGCTCATCTTCTCAATTTTCTCCACCTCTGCAAAACGGTCTGCATCCTTTGTATCCTTGGATTCGCCGATGATCTCGTCGTAGATCATGTGCTCTTTTCCTTTGCATACATGGCAGCGCTCCAGCATTGCATCCTTGTAAGCGACTGTTTTGTCACCATAGATTGTGGAAATGTTAAGTTCTTCACAATCATCGGTAAGCTCAGCGCCGGAAATGCTCTGGATTCCCTTGATGCCCATTTTACGAAGCTTCTCCACATCCAGTTTTCCTTTACATCCAACACCAATGATATAAGCTTTCTCACGGTCTACACGATGCTCTTTGATCAGCTGATTAAAGCTGTAGGTATCACAAGGCTTCAGACAGACAAGGGTTTTTCCCTCTAATTTGGAAGCCTCGATCATCATTTTACTTAAGTTCTGTCCGCAGAAACCATTATAGACAAATTCGTCCAGGCTTTCTGCAGTTTCGAAATATGCTGCTTCCGGATTGTAAGGCAGGTCTCCGGCTTTCCAGCCAAGAACACGTACTACGGTTCCATCAGCCAGCAGTTCTTTTGCACGAGCGATCAGTTCCTGCATCTTAAATCCTCCAATCTTACGTTCTTACCGAGTGAATGGATCTTCTCTACAAACTCATTCATAGTCTGGGAGAATTTCACACCTTCAGCAGCGGAAACCCATTCTACTCGTGTTCTTCCGTTTTCCACACCAATGAAGTCCAGCATGGAGAAAAGAAGTGTCATACGTCTTCTCGCGTAATAGTTTCCGGTTGTGTAATGGCAGTCTCCCGGGTGACAGCCGCACATGATCACGCCGTCAGCACCTTTCTCAAAAGCACGGAGGATGAACATTGGATTGACACGGCAGGAACATGGAACACGGATGATCTTTACGTCAGCCGGGTAAGAAAGACGGCTGCTTCCTGCAAGGTCTGCACCTGCGTAACTACACCAGTTACAGCAGAATGCTACAATCTTCGGTCTGAATTCTTCTTTTGCTTCTATCGACATATTGCATCTACCTCCGCGATAATCTGTCTGTTGGAAAAGCCCTGCAGATCCATAGCACCAGACGGACAGGCTACTGTACAAGCGCCGCATCCCTGGCAAAGTGCTGTATTTACAACGGCTACTCTTCTTGTTTCACGGATACCGTGGTCATTTACCTGTTTATCCTCATAGGAAATTGCTCCATATGGGCAGACATTTGCACACTGGGAGCATCCGTTGCAAAAAGCTCATCAGAATGTGCCGTACACGGGTTGGTGGTCAGCTTGTCTTTTTGCAAGAAGGCCGATTGCCTTTACTGCTGCTGCGCCAGCATGTGCAACTGTTTCCGGAATATCTTTTGGTCCCTGACATACACCGGAAAGGAAAACTCCTGCTGTCGGTGATTCTACAGGACGAAGCTTTGCATGGGCTTCTGTAAGGAAGTTGTTTGTATCAATACTTGCTGTAAGCATAGTTGCAATTTTTCTTACATCCTTGTTTGGCTCGATGGCAGCTGCAAGAACTACCATATCAGCCTCCATAAGGATCTGTTTATTTTCAAGCAGGTCAGAAGCCTGAACCATAAGAGTTCCATCCGGCTGTGGGATTACCTTTCCAACCTGGCCTTTTACATAATTTACACCGTAATCTTCAACAGCTCTTCTGTAGAACTCATCAAAGTTTTTACCTGGTGTACGAACGTCAATGTAGAAAACAGTTACATTTGTATCCGGGTATTTGTCACGGATCAGCATTGCATGTTTTGCAGTATACATACAGCAGATCTTGGAGCAGTAGCTCTTTCCTCTTTCATCAGAGCAGCGGCTTCCCACACACTGTACAAATACAATGTTTTTCGGAGCTTTTCCATCGGAAAGTCTCTCAAGATGACCCTTTGTAGGTCCTGCTGCATTCATGATACGCTCAAGCTCAAGAGAGGTGATAACGTCCTTACTCTGGCTGTAAGCGTACTCATCATATTTATCCAGCGGAATCACGTCAAAACCGGTTGCAACCACGATTGCACCGTATTTCTGTGTAACGATCTCATCCTTCTGCTCATAATCGATTGCACCTGCAGCACAAACCTTGGAGCAGACACCGCATTTTCCGGTTTTAAATTTGGTACAATGCTCGCGGTCAATTACCGGAACATTTGGGATAGCCTGAGCGAACGGAATGTAGATAGCACTTCTGTTGTTCAGACCGCGGTTAAATTCGTTTGGATTTTTCTTGGACGGACATTTCTCAGAACAAACACCGCATCCGGTACATTTGCTCATATCCACGCTTCTTGCTTTCTTTCTGATATCAACGGTGAAATCACCTACGAAACCGCTGACATGTTCTACTTCACTGTATGTATAGATATTGATCTTCTCATGTGCTGCTGCCTCTACCATCTTCGGTGTAAGGATACACGCGGAGCAGTCCAGAGTTGGGAAAGTCTTGTCAAGCTGTGACATTCTTCCACCGATACTTGGAGTCTTCTCTACGATATCTACTTCATATCCTGCATCTGCGATATCCAGGGCTGTCTGGATTCCGGCAATACCTCCGCCGATTACAAGAGCACGTTTGGTTACAAGGCTCTCGCCTGGCTGAAGAGGAGCATCCAGATTTACTTTTGCGATTGCAGCTCTGGCAAGGATCACAGCCTTTAAGGTAGCCTCTTCCATATCCTTGTGAATCCAGGAGCAGTGCTCACGGATATTGGCAATCTCTACCATATATGGGTTTAAGCCCGCTTTCTGTGCTGCCTTTCTAAAGGTAGCCTCATGCATACGCGGGGAACAGGAACAGACTACGATTCCTGTCAGATTTTTTCATGGATGGCGTTGATGATCTTGGCCTGTCCTGCTTCAGAACACATATACTGATAATCTTCTGCATGGACAACTCCTGGCTCTTTTGCTGCCATCTCTACTACTTTTTTCACATCAACTGTGGCTGCAATGTTTGTACCACAATGACATACGAATACACCTATTCTCTGCACCTGTTTCTCACCTCCTGTATCTTCTGAATGCACTTACCAGCAGCTGCTGCGGTGTGTCTTCATCAAGCAGCGCAGGAATTTCGTCTGCGGTCAGATAGTTCTGTTCACGCTCACGGACAACCAGCTGTCTGGCTGCATCGATCAGTTTTCCAGGTTTTACATCTCTTGGACAACGCTCCACGCAGGCGAAGCAGGAAAGGCATTTCCATAAGGATTTTGACTGTGCAAGGGCTTCAATATCGCCGTTCTGTACATAAGTTACAAACTGGTGAGGCTTGATATCCATCTCGTTAAATGCAGGACAGGTTGCGGAGCATTTGCCGCATTTCATACATTTCAGGGGATTTACTCCGGAAATTTCTTTGATTCTCTCTGCTGCATTCTGGGTATTTCCATATGTATAAGCCATTACTTCGCCACCTCCTCTTTTGACGCCAAGGGCTTCTGCCAGAAGCTCTGTAAAATAGTAAACCGGGAGATCGCCGGTTCCGTTCTTTCTAAGGTTATACATGCAAAGTGGACAGGCTGTGATCAGCATATCTGCTTCAAAGCCCTTCGCACTGTCCATGATCTTTCTCACACATATTCTGTGCCATTTCTTTTTCTTTCAGGGAAATGTAGCCGCCGCAGCATTCATTGCGGTATGGGTATACCACAGGCTCTGCGCCAAGGGCACGGATGAAGTCTTCCATAATGGTGGGATTCTCCGGATTATCAAATGACATGATCTTTCCTGGTCTTAAGAGAAGGCAGCCATAATATGCACCGATTTTTTTACCAGTTAAAGGATTTACCACTTTCTTTTTTAATCTCATCAAATCCAACTTCATCACGGAGTACTTCCAGATAATGAAGGACATTTGTCTCTCCTTCATATGGAGTATCCAGTTTCAGATAATTATTTGCTCTGGTGCGGATGTCGTCCACGTTTTTCATGTCGTCGTTGACACGTTTGATCACATGATGACAGGCAGAACAGACTGTAATCAGATCCTGTCCTTTTTCTTTTGCGTCATTTAAAGCCCGGACGGAAGAAAGTTTGGTGGCAATCTCATCGCTGCCAAGAGGATATACGCCGCCGCAGCACTGCCAGTCTTCTATCTCTTCCATTTCGAAGCCCAGTGCTTTTTGCAGAAGCTCTGGCATAGGCATCCAGATCTTTTGCCTTATTCTTCAGGGTACATCCTGGATAATAACTGTACTTCATGCTTCTTGTTCCTTTCTTGTTACTGTTCACTAAATGTGCTTTTCTAAATTCACAAATGAAACAGCAGCTATTTGGGTTGCTTTTCGCAAAGTGGAACCCGACTTACCGCTCTCCACGATAGAAGCCGGGAGGTCTTTGCTGGTATAGTTGAATGTAATGCTTTGATTCTGCACTTGAAAAATTTTTTTCTTTACAAAATGCACTCTACAAAGCTAAGGTGAAAAATTACTGTTTCTTCCGTTCACATCTGTCTGCTTCGCGGAATAATATCTGGGAACAATAACTTTTAAAGCTCAATCTGTGCGATTACTTCCTTCAGGGCATCGGCACTCTTCTTCAGCAATGCAATTTCCTCTTTATTCATACGCATCTGAACTTTTTCCCTGTATTCCATTTGGTCCTACAAGAGTAAGGGTACTCAGGCACACATCTTCGATTCCATACTCACCGTGAAGCATGGAGGATACGGTTGCAAGGGAATCGGAAGCTGCCAGGATCAGACCTACCAGCTGACAAACGGTAGCAGATACTGCGTAGAAGGTTGCGCCTTTCTTTGCAATAACTTTTCCGCCGGATTTCTGTACATATTCCAGCATGGCTTCTTTATCCAGAGGTTTCACATCCTTGCCGTGAGCTTTCATTTCTTCATAATACTCATCTGTGCTGAGACCGCAAATGTCAGCGCCTGTCCATGGAATGAAGGATGTGTCGCCATGCTCGCCAAAAAACGTAAGCGTGGATATTTCCCTGGGCTACTTTGAAGTGCTCGGAAAGTCCATAGCGAAGTCTTGCTGTATCAAGAATAGTTCCTGATCCCATGATCTGATTCTCCGGAAGACCGGAAATCTTGGTAAATACATAGGTCATAATGTCTACCGGGTTGCTTACGATGATATACTTTGCGTTTGGAGCTTCTTTTACGATCTAAGGAGTGATGCTCTTCAGGATGTTTACGTTTGTCTGAGTAAGCTCAATTCGTGTCTGTCCTGGTTTACGGGCGATTCCGGAAGTAATGATCACGATGTCTGAATCTTTGGCATCTGCGTAATCTCCGGCCACCAGAGATACAGGGCTTCTAAAGCAGGTTCCCTGCTCAATGTCCATAACCTCTCCTTCAACCTTCTCCTTGTTGATGTCGATCAGAACAATCTCGGAAGCGATCTCGTCGTGTGCCAGTGTGTAAGCAATAGTGGAGCCAACGCTTCCAGCTCCGATAATGGTAATTTTGCTGCTCATAAAAAACTCCTTTCATGGGGTTTGTGGGATTGTGTCAACTTTTCCATGGATTTGAATGTTTTTCCGTGGGATTGGTTGGTTTTCCTGTGTGATGTCCTTTGTTTCTTGTTTATTTTTTAACAATCACAGTTAGAAAAAAAAAGCGGCTAAAACTTTATTTTTCTGCCTTATGACATGGCCTAAACCAGAAATACAGGCTGCATTTCTCCTGCTTTCCTGGGTTAAGTCATGTCACATTCTGTTTCCTGACAAACAATTCTCAACAAAAGGACTTTTCCCTCTTTGTCTCCGCATAAAATATTGGTTTTTCTCCGCTTTCATTAAGATACCACAATGACAATCTTTTAACAACTATTTTTTTTGAAATTTTTATCATTATTTTGGGGCTTCTACATATTGCATAAATATAGGGGTTCTGTTTTGTATGATTTTATGTAGGTTACTTCTGCCAACGGTTTTGTCTGCTTATATGAAAATATGGCTCCTCGCTCATATAAACAACACTTATTTATAGTTCATCTAAAGGGTTTCCCCAAAAACCTTCACAATATGCTTGTCTCTATAGTACTTTACGTCCATTTACCGTCAGCTTAAATGTGGTTTTCAGAACTTCCGCTGATTTTCTGCAAAGCATCATCCGATCCAGAAAAAATCTCGAAATAGTCGTACATGGAACAGATGCTTTCATCTACCTGAAGATTCAAGGCAAGTACAGATTTGTCTTTCTCAATTTTCAGCTTGGATTCTTGTAACCGCGTAATTCACGCGGTCATGGATATCGTATGCCGAGCTTTCTTTCTGGCGAACCCTGCTTCTTCTTACATCTGTCTTATCTGCAATGATCAGAGCTGCGGAAACAACGTCTTCAGGGTTTCCTGTGGATTCGTCATGATTTCCAATGGCAGATACAATGGTGATCCGGTCTTCCATTGGCATATTGGTTTCTTTTTAAAAGATCGTTTGCAAGCAAGGCACCGTATTCTGCGTGATGAGTTCTGTTGATGGCATTTCCAATGTCGTGCATATATCCTGCAATTTTGGCAAGTTCCACATCATGTTTGGAATATCCCAGTTTTTCCAGTATTTTTCCAGCTCTGTGGGAAACCTGTATACAATGTGCCTTGAATGATCCGTAAAGCCCATTGTCCCCAGATTGGCGTCTCCCTTTTTCAAATATGCATTAATTTCCTTATTGTTTACAATTTCCTGGTACTTCAAGTAGATCAGTTCTCCTTTTTATCCTTTTTAGCTTTTTTCTCAGGATAATTATAAGGAGGAAAAAGCATGTTGTTGTCTTGTTGGTGTAAAATTTTGTTTAAATTTTGAGAACGCGCCCCAAAAGACTTTTGCCAAATATGTGTCACAGTTTGTGGGGTATTTTGTCCGAAAAAAAACACCTTCCGTTCAACTTCGCGGTAGGTGTTTTTTTGATTTTCATACTTAAAGAAACTTATACGATAAGTGTTTTTCCAATTGATAATGCAATTTCGTTTAGCTTATCAACAGATAATCCCGTATATTTCACAATTTTGTTTACTGGTTCTCCTTCTTCGATCATCATTTTAGTCAAAGATATTTTTTCTTTCTCAACGCCCTTTTCAACGCCTTCATTTACCAGTTCTTCCAACGCTCCACACATATTCATCAGCCCTCCTTTTTTTTCTTCTGACTTTAGCGCATGATTAATCAATCGCTGCGACTCTGTAATTGCGCCAATCACCACACCAAGTTCCGCTGAAATTGCTTTCTCTTTATAAACTGTATTTATTTTTTTCAAAATCACGATCATAAATAGATCGGCTTAAATCAAACACAGTATCTACATCTGAGTTATGAAAATGCAATGATCCACTTTTTCTTAGCTGAAGCAAATTCATTTTTATAATCAGATACCAGTGTCTTCAGTTTCTCCGGGATTTCCAGCATGTCAGTCAGGCAGAACGGTCCATCCCATTCGTCTTCTCCATAATATACGCACAGGCTTATAACAGGATGAAGCCGGTCTGTTTTTCTTAAAATTTGAAAGAAATTCATCCGTAGATTTGAATTCTTTCTCCTCCTTGTTTCGCATCGCAATTTCATTATATTCTTTCAGATAGGAAAAAGCATCCCCAATCATATGCCTTAAAGGCATAGCATAATGAATTTTATTTTGATCTTCCAGTCCCCAGACTACAAAATCCACTCCATATGCGGTTTTCTTCACTACATCCAGAACTCTCTGCAATGTTTCTGCATGTCCATTGAATTTTATCATAGAAGAAACATCTGTGTCTACTTCCATAAGATCTTCGGGGTTCAGCACCTGCTCCCCATCAAATAATGCAGCATTAAATAAATCTGCAAAATGATTGTTATCTCGCCAAAAGGTCTTTAGTATGGTATCCGGTTTTAATTTGTTTTTCTCCGCCGTTTTCGACACCTCCTTTGGTTCTTTTCTATATCTAGGATAACATACCCTCCCCCCTCATTTCCAATAAAATAAATTTTTCATATCTAAAATTTTTCTAAAACTGCACAAAAAGATACCACTGGCAAAAAGCTTAAAGCAACCAGCAGTATCTTTTTGAATCACCATTAAAAAATTTGTCTATTTTTTCTTCCTCTGGCAATTTTTTCTGATTTTGAGCTTCTACTTTGGAATTATAAAATCTACCTACTGCTCCTCCTATTTCCCTGCCATATTGTCCAGCCTTCTAAATCTGGTCTTATAGATACTGTAGAATGACCATTGTTGTGCTTCCTCTGCCGTTCCAGAGGGCGCATTTACAACATAAGTTTTATCCTACTCTGTTGCAACTGCACCCCTGCATGTACTAAAAACTGAGACATTTTCTCATTTCTCCTTTGTTTTTCAGACTTGTCTTTCAGGCGTACAGCTTCACAATATTCTTAAGATTCTCCACCGCATAATCCATTCCTTCAACGGTAATGTGTTCGCATGGTCCGTGGAAGGCATATCCGCCGGTTCCAAGGTTCGACAGGGCAGTCCCATAAAGGAAAGTCTTGCGCCATCTGTGCCGCCGCGGATTGCAACTGTCTCAGGATTCAGCCCGGACTGCTGCACAGCCTTCTTCGCATTATCGATCAGATGCATACATGGCTCAATCATCTCTTTCATATTACGATACTGCTCTTTCATGGTAAGCGTCACAGTACCTTCACCATATTTTTCATTGAGAAGCTTGGCGATATGTCTCATCATCTCCTGGCGGCAGGCGAACATGGCGCTGTCGTGATCACGGATAATGTAGTCAAGGCTTGCAGAAGACACATCTCCGCTCATTTCACAGAGATGGAAAAATCCCTCATACTCTTCTGTGTTCGCTGGTGTATCTCCTGCCGGAAGCATGTTATTGAACTCCATGGCAACCAGAGCTGCATTGATCATGGTGTTCTTACTGCTGCCCGGGTGTACAGAAAAAAGCCTTTGATTTTTACTTTCGCACCTGCGGCATTGAAGTTCTCATACTCGATCTCATTCTCCGCACCGCCATCTACAGTATAGGCAAAATCTGCTCCAAAGCCTTCTACATCGAAGAAGTCTGCGCCGCGGCCCACTTCTTCATCCGGGGTAAAACCGATGCAGATTTTTCCATGAGGAATGTTCTCTGTGATAATCTGATCTGCCATGGTCATGATTTCTGCTACGCCAGCCTTGTCATCAGCCCCAAGAAGCGTAGTTCCATCTGTGGTGATCAAAGTTCTGCCTTTTAAAAAGGAAAGGTGTGGAAAATCTTTCAAGGTAAGAGCATATTCGCTCTCTCCAAGTTTCACATCCCCACCATCGTAATCCGGGATAATCTGAGGATTTACGTTCTCTCCTGAGAAATCAGGTGCTGTGTCCATGTGTGCGATAAAACCAATGGCAGGCTTATCCTCAAGCCCCTCTGTAGCCGGGATCACGCCATAAACATAGCACTTGTCATCAATGCGCACGTCCTGAACTCCTATTTTTTTCAGTTCCTCTGCCAACTGATTTCCCAGGTCAAACTGGCGGCTGGTGGACGGCACGTTCTCCTGCTCATCCTCGCTTGTGGTATATACTTTTACATAATTTAATAAACGTTCGTATGCACGCATTTTGATTTTCTCCTTCTCATTTATTTTCAAGCAGATCAACTAAACTGCCTGATATTTTCTAAAGCAGACATGTCGCCCCTGCCCTCATCACCATATATAAAAAATCACCCGGCAACTATCAGGCAGAATTTTTGACACAAAAAAGATGGAAGAATTTTCAATACACTCAAAACTCCAAGCCGGATCCGCAGCTGCAGTCAGGCAAACTATGGATCCATTTTACAGTTCTTCCAGCTTCTCCAATTCCCCGCCAAATGAAGTATCCATACATTCTTCAAAAGACGCTTCCTTCTTCATCTTCTCCAGTGCCACTCCCGCCTTCTTTACAGTCTGCACCGTTCCGGCACCTGCTATGCAGCCGCCAGGACACGCCATGCCTTCCAGCAGATATCCGTTGTATTTCCCTGCTTTGGCTGCCATCAGCATCTTTTTGCACTCCTGAAGTCCGTTAGCACTGACTACCTTCACCTCGCGATCCGGATCCATACGCTTTACAGCTTTCACAACTGCGGCTGCCACCACCGCCGCTAACAGCGAAGCCACGACCGTCACTACTGGCCTGGGTAAGAGGCTCTTCCTCCGGAAGGCTGGCGAAATCAACGCCCTTGGCATCAAACATGCCTTTCACCTCTTCAAAGGTGAGAACGAAGTCCACATAGCTTCGAACCGACTTACGGCTTGCCTCCAGCTTCTTGGCTGCACATGGTCCTACAAACACGATCTTGCAGTCTGGCTCTTCCTGCTTCAGAAGTCTGGCAGTCAGTACCATGGGAGTAAGCGCCATGGAAATGCAGTTGGCAAGCTGTGGAACCGTCTTTTTGCCATAACCGACCATGCCGGGCAACAGGAGGTTCCCATAAACGGAATTTTCTCTGGCACTTCCTTCATGAAGTCCTTAGCCTCCTCAATGGTACAAAGATCTGCACCCACAGCCACTTCCTTAATATCCGTAAATCCAAGCGCTTTAAAAGCTCCCCGAAGCTGGGTATTCTTCAATTCCGGTTCAAACTGACCTGCCACAGCCGGCGCTACAATGGCATAAACTGGTGTATCACTTTTTAATGCCATAATGGTCTGATAAATCTGTCCCTTATCTACAATGGCACTGAACGGACAGCTTACCAGGCACATTCCACAGGAAACACACTTGTCATAGTCGATCTCTGCTCTTCCATACTCGTCTGAATGGATGGCATTCATTCCACAGGCCTTGGCACACGGACGCTCCTGCTTGATAATGGCATTATATGGACAGGATTCCAGACACTTTCCACATTTGATGCATTTCTCCTGCTCGATCACAGACCGCCCGTTTTCCATGTGGATAGCCTGCTTGGGACAGACCTCCTGACAAGGATGTTCCAGACAGCCCTGGCAGCCCTCTGTGACAATCACACGCTTCTCCGGACAGGAGTTGCAGGCGAATTTAATAATATTGATAAGGGGCGGCTCATAATATTTCTCTCGATCAAGCTGGCTTCTACGCCCTTGGAAATTGGCGCATGCTCGGAAATGTTTCGAAGAGGCAGTCCCATTGCCACACGCAGTCTCTCTCCTACGATAGCTCTCTCCAAAAAATACTGTCACGATATGTTGCAATCTCTCCTGGAAGAATTTTGTACGGAAGATCATCCATCTCTTTCTCAATGTCGCCCTCATAGGCAAGCCGGGCAATTTCAGTAAAAATCTGGTGTCTGATTTTTGTCTTTGATGAGTATAGTCCTCTCATTCTTTTTCTCCTTATGCTGTAGTATTTTTGCACCAGCCAGATTTTACCGCAATCAATCTAACTGTCTTTATAAAGTTTTCTTTCTCCGCTTTTTTAAATAGTTGATATAAATTCATCAAGTATTTATTATACCACCTATCATACAAAAAAAATTATAATTTAAGCAAATCTTTTTCCAATTTCTTTTCCTGGAGCATGTATGAAAAAAGGCTTTCTTTTAGTGTGTTGAAAGTTGTTCAAATGTGTCCCTCCTGAAGAACTTTTCACCCTCCCGACACATTAAATAAGAAATGCACGCAAAAAAAAGACACTGTACAGATTTCTCCACACAATGTCTTTCTTCAAAATTTTCACATAAAATAGTATTTCATCCACCTATCTGGCAATCCAGATCACAGACGGAATGCACTGCTTTTTTTAAAAGTTCCATATGCTCCGGTTCTGGAGGAAGTATCTCCGGCAGCTTGTATTCTCTTCCAAGCCAGTCGTACTTATCCTGTCCCAGACGGTGATATGGAAGAAGGTGAATCTTCTTCACACCTGGCAATGTAGATGCAAAGGAAGCAATAGACTTGATTTCCTCCACACTGTCATTGAACGTTGGAACAACAGGTACACGAATCACCAGATTGGTCTGGCCAGAAAGAGCTACCTTTCTGGCGTTCTCCAGAGCCAGTCCATTGGGCTTGCCTGTAAACTGCTTATGCTTCTCCTGATTGGTATGCTTGATATCCATCAGGTAAGTATCCAGATAAGGCAGTACCATCTCTATATTTTTTCCAGGGAACACAAGCCATACTCTCGATAGCTGTATTAATTCCACGCTCTTTCGCTGCGCGAAGAAGGTCACGGGCAAATTCCGGCTGACAGAGACATTCGCCGCCGGAAAGTGTCATTCCGCCGCCGGAACGGTAGTAGTATGGGCGATCCTTCTCTACCAGTTCGATCATCTCGCGGACCGTTACGTCTCGTCCCATGGTCTTCACACCGTCTGGAGTTTTCATTGTCTGGATCTTATATTCCTGAGATTCCGGATTGCAGCACCACTGACATCTGAGCACACAGCCTTTCAAAAACACAATGGTACGGATTCCAGGACCGTCATGGATGGAATAGCGCTGGACGTCGAAAATACGTCCTGTAGTGTCTAAATATTCCATAGATTTCTCCATTATACGGAAGTGCCAGCAGACTTCTCTTAACGAAGCCACCAGCAATTCCATTTATATTTTTCGCAGAAAGTTCCCATTCACAGCCACACTTATCATCTCGCTAAGAAGTGAGCTATGGGGCAATTATAACTCTCCTGCATAAGAGTCTGCTGACTTTCTTTTTAGAATCCCTGCTCAGTTCTTCTGATAATGTCATCCTGCAGAGATTTGGAAAGTGTAGTAAACAGTGCACTGTAGCCTGCCACACGTACAACCAGATGTTTATATTTCTCCGGATGTGCCTGTGCATCCAGCAGTGTCTCTCTGCTTACAACGTTAAACTGCATATGCATTCCCTTCTGATCGAAGTAGGAGCGGATCAATGCAACGAACTTCTCAAGACCCTCACGTCCAGACAATGCTGACGGATGGAATTTCTGATTGAACAGAGTACCATTGGATACGATGAAGTGATCCAGTTTCGCAACAGAGCTTGCTGCTGCAGTAGGTCCGTTCACATCCTTGCCAGCGGATGGGGAAACACCGTCTGCAACCGGAGTATGTACATATCTTCCATCTGGTGTAGCGCCAGTCTGTCCGCCAAGGGGTACGTTTGCAGATACCGGATAAAGTCCTGCATGGAACTGTCCTCCACGTGGGTTCTTAAAGTTCTGTAACGGTCTTGTGTATGTGTAAGCTACGTCTCTTGCAAAATAATCAACCTCCGGAATGTCATTTCCGAATTTCGGAACTTCATCGATCATATCGTGGATTTCCTGATATCTTGCCATCTTCTCAGGTGCCATCTGGGCATTCATAACAGATTTCAGGACAGCTGCTGCAGTATCCGCATCAACCTTTGGCACCGCTCTCGGTCATCTCTCTTAGGATGCCGGTTGTGATCTCTTTCACAGACTGCTCATCCAATCCTTTACCATAGTTCCATGCAAGAGCTTCTTTCAGTTCTTCCATTGTGAACTTCTTTTCCTGGTAAACCAGCTGGCGGATCGCGTAAAGAGAATCTGCCATGTTGGCAATACCAAAGCCCTGGGGACCGGTAAAGTTATAAACAGCGCCTCCCTCCTGAACTGATTTACCAAGGGCCATGCAGTCATCCACCATACAGGAAAGGAATGGAAGCGGACACCTCTCAGCATGTGCTACGTCGATGGCATTATCTGCATTTACAAGAAGGGAAATGCAGTACTCCATCTGTTTTTTGTATGCATCATAAAATTCTTCAAATGTAGCCATCTGGGTTACATCGCCGGTAGGAATTCCGACCATCTCGCCCTGATCCATACCATTGGCAAATACAAGCTCCAGCGGGCGGCACATATTGAAAAATGCGGCGTCATGCCACCCCTCTGTCTTACCTGCTTTCTGTGGCTCTACGCAGCCGATGATATTATACTCACGGGCATCTGCAAGGGAAAGTCCTCTGTTCTGCAGCGCCGGGATGATCACCTCGTCATTATAATAAGCCGGAAGTCCGATACCCGTTCTGGTAAGCTCTGCTGCCTTGATCAGAAGGTCATGAGGGGAACCATTCCATACACGGATGGAAAGGGACGGAGCCGGAAGATGTACATGCATGGATGCCTCAATACACATAAAGGAGAGATCATTGGTCACATCCTCGCCATCCTTGTTCTGACCACCTGCGATCAGGTTCTGGAAAAGGCTGTAGCCTGCAAAGCCTTCTGCGGAAGCAGCATCACGGACTTTATTCAGGTCATTTAATTTTACCCAGATGCAATCAAGAAGCTCCTGGGCTGCTGTTCTGGTAATCGCGCCGCTCTCAATATCCTTCTGATAATAAGGATACATATACTGGTCAAAACGTCCCGGAGAAATGGAATGCCCGCTAGACTCCATCTGGAGAAGCTGCTGCACAAACCAGAAGGACTGACACGCCTCCCAGAAATTGGTAGCTCCCTTCGCCGGAACCTTGCTGCAATTGGATGCAATCACAAGAAGCTCTGCTTTTACGCTGTGGGTCTGTACATTTCTCTGCCATTTCAAGGGCAAGCTTTGCATATCTGTCTGCATAATCAATCACTGCCTGACAGCTCATGATAACTGCTTCCAGGAAACGGGAACGCTCTGCGTAATCTCCATCCCCCACATTGCATTTATCCAGCTCAGCCTGTGCTTTCGCCATAATGCCTTCGTATCCGATTTCAAGAACTTCCCAATACTTTACTGTAACGTGTCCTACACCATTGTAGAAATAATTTCCTGGTGTAAAAATGTTGTGATCGATGGCACGGATTGCTTCCGGTGCCATATATGCTGTGGCGAGCTCACTGGTAGTCTTGCCTTTCCAGTATTTGTGTACCTCGCGAAGATCTGCTTTGGCCTGCTCTGAAATATAGAATGGATCAGCAGTTCTGGTGGCAACCGTATCCAGCCTCGTCTTCCAGCCACTGGAATGAGAATTCCGGGAATGTCTGGCATCCTCTCGGTGCAATGGAGTTACTTCCCACGATCAGTTCCTCATCACGGATGATGATCGGAATATTATGTAAAATGTGGGAAAAAGCTTTCGCTCTTCTGGTAATGATCGGCTGGTCTTCCGTCTCCTTATAGGACTCTGTGATCAGCTTCGCTCTGTAAGATTCGATCTCCGGCATCTTGGCATAGAGATGATCTACCAGGCGGGTAATTCTGGAAGATTTCGAATCTCACTTGAATTGTATTTTTCCATGGTTCTCCTTTCTCATGGATGTCCCTGGCATATAAAATAGTATTCTGTATCGCCAAAACGCAATATTCTCTTTGTCGGCAACATAAATGTCCGTTGTTCCATGACATAGTTTTCTATGCTCATTATACGTCATTCGCTATGCGGTGTCAACATAATTCAACACCAGTTTTGTTGTTTTAGTTGGTGTTTTTGGTTGATTTTTGTGGTTTTTCGTTGTTTTTATTAAAACACAAGGTTAAACAAAAGCGTTTTCCGATTTTCATATTTTGATTTCGGAAAACGCTTTTCAAATTATATCTCCACACAAATTATATAGCAGTTCAGTGCCATACGTTGAAAGTTATCAATTTATTTGAAATATATGTGTATTCTTTCTCTCTGCCCCTGTCTTGATATTTTCAGCCAATGCAACAGCAAGAAATCCAGATCCTCCTGCAACTTTTATTTTGCTGCCATTTGGTGACATCTTTGCTACACCCCAGTTGCTTCTTGCATACGATATTCCCCCTCTGAGTTTCCAACCTTTTTTCAGATTAAATTTAAATGCGATACTTTATTTTTATATTTAGAATAACGCAGATTATAAATTGCATTCTTTTTAAAGGCAGTTCCTTTAATTGTGGTCTTCCCCACCATTGCAGAAGAAACAGGATTTTACATATTTATACACGGTAAATGTACATTTGTAAGTTTCCTGTCCGGTTTTCACAGTAATGGTTGTTGTACCAGCCTTTTTGGGCGTAGCCCAAATAGCATTATCCTTTATCTTTACAGTTGCAACTTTAGTATTACTGGATCTCACAGCAACTTTTTCTTTTTCCAATGTAGGCAATACGTTCATCCGGATTGTAGCATCTGCGATTTTCCATAGTTTTAGAAGAATAAATAGTTGCATTTTCCTTGACAGAAATTTTAAATGCCTCTTTTTGCGTAAGCAGGTACGGTCATTGTAAACATCATAGCAAATGTCAGAACAACCGTTATTATTTTTTTTTAGTGACTTTTTCATTTTCAACACTCCCTTCATGATATAGACATTACAGAATACAATATATATACATTTTTGATTTTATAACAGTTTATACCCATTTACAATCTGTGCCAAAAATGTGCGCAATTTTTTTCGCGGGTTTGTCACATTCTGTTTTTATCAATAAAAACTGCCATATCAGATTTCTCCAATACAGCAGTTTCCTCATCTTCTTATTTACCAGCTATGTAAAATACCAGTGCCTCATTCACACCTTAGTGGCAGTGTCCGCCGCAGCTTCCACAATTACCATTGCAGCCTTTTCCGCTTTTTTTTTTTATCCTTCACAATACTTCTCACTGCCAGACCTGCTATTACGACTACGATAGCACCAACAACTACTGTTCCCATATGATACTCCTTTCAGATTACCTATAAGCTCCTTTTATGTTGTTAGTATATTCTAACATTCATTAGATGTCAATATTTATTTTATATTCCTACACATTCAGCTTCATCTGTCCGTCTTTAATATATCCCATATTTCGCATTCCTCGGTAAATCACATAGGATAACAGTCCCGGAAGTAGGAAGTGGAACAATACAATTTTCAGAATTACCAGCACCGGTGATTCTGTTGCCACCATAGTCTGGTAAGTCATGATCTGTCCAACCAGACCTGATGTTCCCATTCCGGAGCCTGTCGCATTGTTTGTCATATGGAAAGGCCCGATAATGGCAATTGGGCCTAAAATAGCAGATGCCAGTGTAGGAGGCAGCCAGATCAGCGGACGCTTCATAATATTAGGGATCTGCAGCATGGAGGTTCCAATTCCCTGGGCAAAAGACCGCCCACGCCATTATCCTTAAAACTTGTCACTGCAAATCCAATCATCTGACAGCAGCATCCGATCGTTGCCGCACCCGCTGCCACGCCATTCAGCCCCAGAATAATTCCAAGAGCTGCAGAACTAATTGGCAAAGTCAGTACCATTCCCATGATGACAGAAACCACAATTCCCATTAGGATTGGCTGCTGCTCAGTTCCCCAGTTTACCAGGTTACCAAGCCATGTCATGAAGCTTGATACTCCCGGTCCTACCAGTATCCCTACAGCACCACCGGAAAGGATGGTGATTGCTGGTGTAATAAGAAGATCCAGTTTTGTTTTTCCGGCAACCAGCCTCCCAATCGTAATTCCCACATATGCAGCCACAAACGCTCCAAGAGGCTCGCCAGGACCGGATAACACTAATGCCCCTGTATCAGACAACAGGGTTCCTGCAATAAGGTTTGATGCATAAGCCCCAATCATTCCTGCTGCCGCAGCCGACAACAGCACATAAGTAGATTCCCGGAATTTATACGCAACACCGATGCCGATTCCGGCACCTGTAAGCCTCTGGGCAACCACTGCAAATGCACTTAAATAAGTGCCATATGTACCGCCCATCAAATCACCGATCTGTTTCAAAATAGTTCCGATGATCAAAGTAGAAAACAACCCCAAAGCCATTCCACTTAAACCATCAATAAAAATATTGTTTAAAACCTTCTTTATCGCTTTCATACTCTCTCCTTGTCCCCACCATCTAAAGCATGTAAAAAAAAATTAATCTTGCAATCTGCAAAATACACCGAAAAGTGGGGCGTGCAGACTGCGAGATTGTTTTTCCGAACACGCTCTAATATAGATCCATCTTCTTTCTTTCCAGTTCAAGAAATACCTTCGTCCCTTTTCCAAGCTCCGACTCTATCCTGATTCCGTGATCCAGTCTTTTCATAATCTTTCCGCAAAGATAAAGCCCAATTCCAGTAGACCTGTTCTCTTCACGTCCATTATAGCCAGTAAACCCCTTTTCAAAAACCCGGGGCAAATCTTCGGCACGGATTCCGATTCCAGTATCTTCGATCACCAGCGTATGCGGCCTGGATTTGCTCATATAGATGGATATTTTTCCTTTTTTTGTGTATTTCAGTGCATTTGATAAAATTTGTCCCAACACAAAGCCAAGCCATTTTTCATCTGTAAGCACCGTTTCCGATACCTCTTGATACTCCAGAGAAAGCTTTTTCCCAATAAATATTCTGGCAAATTTGTGAATCTGCTCACGAATCAGAGAATCCATATCCACTTCCTCAAAGCGGATGTCTGAAGCCATATCCTCCGTTCGAAGATACCCCAGCACCATCTCCACATACTGCTCCACCTTAAAAAGCTCATTCTGAATCTCCTGAGGTCTGGGCTTCTCTTCCTGAAGAAGCAATCTTGCTGCAGCAATAGGTGTTTTGATCTGGTGGACCCACAGCGTATAAAAGTCTGTCAATTCTGTACCAAAAGCACTTCTCTGATTTTCAGCCTCTATTCTCTTCTCATCCAGACTACGGCAGATTTCCCGGTAAATAGCCTCATTTTCATTCTCCGGAGCCTCCAGATATTCTTCTGAAAAATTGCCGCAGTCTCTTATGTAAAGCAGACTTTCCTGCTTTTTCCGGTATTTATGGTAATCCCACATAAGCCCCAGGCCTGTCAGCAGCATTTCAAAAACCGCCACATAACCTACAGGCTCCAGCGGAATATCATACAGAAAAAGGATTCCAGCCGTTACCGCTACCATAAGTAAAGCCAAAACACCTGTTTTCCATCTGGTTTTCAGGTATTTAATCATACCATGTACCCCAGGCCTTTTTGGTGATAATGAAGTTCTCTACACCCAGACCTTCCAGCTTCCGACGGATTCTTGTGATGTTTACTGTCAAAGTATTGTCATCCACAAAGCTGTCGCTCTCCCACAGTTTTGTCATAATCGACTCTCTGGATACAACATGCCCCTGATGTTCAAATAGTATCTGCAATATCTTCAATTCGTTTTTCGTCAGGTCTGCAAGCTTTCCATCCACTGAAATTGTCCCATTTCCAGGATTCAGCACTACGCCGCCCCTTTCCAGAAGACTGTTGTTGTTCTGACCAAAGGCATAGGTTCTGCGAAGCACAGCCTGCACCTTCGCAGTTAACACATCCAGATCAAAAGGTTTCGCGATAAAATCATCTGCGCCCCGGCTCATGGCCATTACCATATTCATATTGTCAGCTGCTGAAGACAGAAACATCACTGGTATCTGTGAAATTTTGCGGATTTCCTCACACCAATGAAAACCGTTAAAAAACGGCAGTTTCAAATCCAGCAGCACCAGCTGTGGATCTTTTTGCACAAACTCCTGAATCACATGAGTGAAATCTTCGACCTGAAAGACCTCATATCCCCAGGATTCCAAATGTCGCTTTACTATCTGTACAATAATTTCGTCATCTTCTATTATTAAGATTTTATACATTTTTAATCAAATTTTTTCTTCTAAACGGACATGTCTGCCTGCGCAGACATCACCCCAAATGAAAGTCGATTGTTCCGCGCCTTTAGCGCTACCGCGCAGGACTTTTATCCTAAATATGCCTTCAGTAATTTCAGTGTATTCTTCGCTCCATCCCTGTGTGACCGCTCGTATCCATGAGAAGCGTAAACTCCCGGTCCGATCAGACCATGTTTCATATCATAGCCCGCCTTCAGCGCTGCATCCACGTCAGAACCATAGTGCGGATATACATCCACTGCAAATGCAATGTCATTCTCCTGTGCAGCCTTGATCAGGCCGGAAACCACCTGGTAATCATATGGTCCCATACTGTCCTTAGCGCAGATTGAAACCATGGTTTCATCACATTCCAGGCCTTTTCCAACACATCCCATATCTACGGAGATCATCTCTGTCACTCCATCTGGGATAGCGGCACATCCACCATGTCCCACTTCCTCATAAGAAGTGATCAGTACATAAATGGTACGCTCTGTCTGAATTTCTTTCTCTTTTCAGATATTTAGCATAGCCGAGAAGAATAGCTGTGCTGAATTTATCATCAAGGAAACGGCTCTTGATGTATCCGCTCTCCGTCACAACTGTCCTTGGATCAAAGCAGACAAAATCGCCTGTCATGATTCCAAGTTTTTTCACATCCTCTTTATTCTTCACCGGCTCATCAAGAATGGCCTCCATCGTCTCATAAGTACGTTTGGTATCGCTATACTCGCCGTTTACATGAACAGACGCATTCTCCAGCTGGAAAGTTGCATCATATACTTTGCCGGACTTTGTATAAACCTTACAATTCTCAGCCTCTGCATTGTTTGGATTCATACCGCCGATATTAGTCAGTTTCAGATGTCCGTTGTCCATGATCTGGCAGACCATTCCGCCAAGAGTATCCATGTGAGCTGCCAGAACCACTGCATTCTTATCGTCTTTTCCTCCAAGCTTTACGAGCACAGCCCCCTTCTGGGTGATCTGCGCCTCATAGCCCAGCTTTTCAAATTCTTTTTTACAAAATCTGCTGCCATGTGGGTAAAACCACTTGGACTTGGCACTGAAACAGATCCTGTGCTGTTTTCATAATGTAATCTGTGTATTTTCCCATGATATTCTCTCCTGTTTTTTACAAATTTTAGTCTTCTTACCTATCGTTCTTCACTTTCTGTATAGCAATGCGCCTCACAGAAATTACTTTTAAGCGATAACATTATATGATACCAGTGTCAAAAGGTCAAAAAAGCTGTTCGTGCTTGTACGATAAGGCTTTTTGAACTTGGGACACGCCAAATATGAGAAAGTAGCGATTTACGCAGTAAATCAGCGGATTTCGAATATTTGGAGGATTGCGGAGCAGCGTAGCTGCGTAGCAATCTGGGATATCAAATGAGTGTCAAAAGACCTTTTGACACTCATATCATTATATTTACTTATTCCGAAAGCAGCTGCCCATATTCCCGGATCAGCTGGATCTTGCCAGCCTCCTGATAGGAAAAAATTTTTTCCACATAAATCTGCTCTTCAGAAAGGATTTTCCCCAGAAGCTGCTTTAAATCCTCCAGACCTTCCCCTGTTTTGGCCGAAACCTTAAGAGTATGGTCTGCCATACTGTCGCGCATGCGG
>VOFI01000941.1_pt1:0-25000 | contig 72472 bp, 132 predicted proteins | sample 5384131 | NCBI WGS metagenome assembly VOFI01 (sample SAMN12384728, study PRJNA508395) | human gut metagenome | isolation source: healthy gut H | host: Homo sapiens
ACAAAATTTTCATTTTCTTTTTATTTATTATTTTATCTTTGACCTGAAATATCTCATCATACCCAATATTATTGATTTTAAAATTTTTTATATTCAAATCTTTTAAATAACACAACATTATCACCTAGTGGTAACTCAATAGTTGATAAAGTATCTTCAAAATCTATTAGTAATTTTTGCGACATAACATCTCCTGTTTAAAATAAATTTCTGATTTCGACCTAATTATTTTGTTGAATATTCACTCAAACTCTTCTTCCCCTAACCACACTGATGGATAGTGATCTAGTGTATTCAAATCAGTATCCATCGGCAAATCATAGATAGCTAAATAGTTTTCAGGATATTGAGCAACCAACTCTTCATACTTAGCTCTCACTTTTTCGTGATCGCTACTAGCATACAAGACTTCGACGACTGCTCCCAGTCTTATCTTTTTTCAACAAATGCGTTGACGATGAGTTGAATCATAAAAATCTCCTAAATCGAAATTCCCTTCATATTTGCTTCCAGAACAGGCATCTTCACACCTAACTCCTGACCAGTCTGATAAACACTTTGACAACAATAGAAGATGTCCTGTTTATCATTGTGCAAGGTCATGATTTTTCGGGTCAGCTCATTTTTCGCAAACATGACTTTCATGGCTTTGCCGGCTATCCAAGCAGGAATTTTGTAGGGTAAGAGTTCGGCTTTGTAAAGCTTCAAATTCACCCCACGCGCTTCTACGACTTTCAAACTTTCTCGAATGGCCTTGATGGCCAATGATAATTCCGAAGAACTATTCATCAAGTTCAAAGCCAATTCTTCTGGATTTTCCAGATTTCCCGAACGCGCAGCTGTCGAAGTAACACCTGCGTTAATCGCCATGTGAATCCAAATCCACTCGACCATATCATGAGGCACTTCCCACTTCAAATCTGCAGAAGTCAGTAAAGTCGTCAGATCAGCATAGTTAGAAATCTGTGCTTTTTGCTCACCTTCTAGCATTAAATGGTCGAACAAGACACCATCCAAATGGTTCTCCTGCATGTGACCACCCGCTGTCGGAAAGGCCAGAATATAGTCGTAATCCCCTGCCCACTCTTGGACCTCTTTTCGAGTATCCCAGAAATTACAGAAGAAAACAAGGGTGCCTTTGACATTATTTTTTTCGCAAGATTTCCACAGCTTCTTTGACAAAGCCATGGCACTCACACTCAGAAAAAAATAAAATCGTATTCTGAATGAGCTTTCGCCACATGTACCTCATAGGTGTCATGTTTGTTTTCACCCTTGGAATGATAGTGACCATCTAGCAGGTCAACTGACAAGAGGATTTCGGTGCATTGTTTTTCTTACTATCTCTCAGTACGTGTTCCACTTGATGGTCTGCTTTTTGAAAGGCGTAGGCATAAGTGGTCCTGATGACTCTGAGTCCTAGAATCGCTATTTTCACTTAAAAATCAATCCCTTTCCCAAACTCAACCACATTATCTGGTTCACTACTAAACAAAGGTCACATGCCCCATCTTGCGGTTGTGCTTCGCTTCTATTTTACCATACAGGTGGAGGTGGGCGCTTGATTTTTGTCACATATGTTTCAGCTGCTTCGACGTGCTGCCCGAGGACATTGAGCATGACAGCTGGCGCATGGAGGTGGATTGTTGGGAGTGGCGCTCCGAGAACGCCCAAGATATGGGTGTCAAACTGTGAAAAGTCGCAAGCTTCGATTGAGTAGTGTCCTGAATTGTGTGGACGTGGGGCGATTTCGTTGACAATGATGTCATCAGCAGTCGCAAACATCTCCACACAAAGAGTACCAGAGAGGTTGAGTTGTTCAGCGATTCGTACTGCCATGGCTTTGGCTTTTTCAGCTAGACTTTCTGAAATGCGAGCAGGCACAATGGTTTTTGAAAGAATGTTGTTGCGGTGGATATTTTCCTGAACAGGGAAGACTGTCACGTCCTTGCCATTACCAGACACGATGACAGAAATCTCCAGGTCAAAGTTGACGAATTCTTCTAAAACGCAGTCTGCCGAATCAGCTAACGCATAGGCTTCTTCCAAGTCTGCTTCTGAACGAATGACCTTCTGACCATGGCCATCGTAACCACCTGTCGCAGTCTTGAGGACATATTTTTTAGAAAGGTCAATATCTGCCAAATCTTGGCTTGAGGTCACGACCTTGTAAGGGGCCACAGTGACTTGTGCCTTGTTGGAAAGAAAGTCCTTCTCAAAGATACGATTTTGAGAGATGCGGAGTAGGTCTGTCCCTTGTGGGAGTTGTCCATCTTTGATAACGGCGTCTAAACCATCAGCGTCGACATTTTCAAACTCATAAGTGAGAACATCACAGCGGTCCGCCAACTGGCGAAGGGCATCCACATCGTCATAAGGTGCCACGATAACCTCAGACACACGAGAAGATGGGCAATCTGCTGCAGGATCAAGGGTGATAACCTTGTGGCCCATGTAGATAGCTGAAATAGCCATCATCTGACCGAGTTGGCCGCCACCAATGATACCAATGGTTTTAGTTGAGCTCATTTGTAGACTCCTCTGCAATTTTTCCTTGTTCTTCAGCGAAAGTTGCTAACGCTGTCGCAATAGCCTTGTCTTCTACTGAGAGGAGACGAAGGGCAAAAGGGCTGCGTTTGTCGCTCCAGCTTCACCAATGGCCATTGTTGCCACAGGTACGCCACCCGGCATCTGAACGATAGAATAGAGCGAATCCACACCGCTAAGAGCACGAGACTTGACGGGTACCCCGATAACTGGAAGGGTCGTTTTAGCAGCAACCATACCTGGCAAGTGAGCAGCGCCACCCGCACCCGCGATGATGACCTTGATGCCACGGCTACGTGCTTCTTCGGCATGTTTGAACATGAGGTCGGGCGTCCGATGGGCGGAAACAACTTTCTTTTCGTAAGCGACACCGAAGTTGTCGAGGACTTCAGCTGCTTTTTGCATGGTTGCCCAGTCAGATTTTGAGCCCATGATAATGGAAATTACTGGTTTCATTTAATTCTTTTTTTTTGATAATCGTCTATTGTAGTGCGGACGTAAGCGACCGCCTAAGGCGTTCCATTACTAAAACTGGAGCCTGAGTCTCCAGTTTTCCGCTCCTAGTAGCTAAAGCTACTAGGAGTTCCACTACTGCGACGATTATTCTATACTAGCTCGCTAACGCTCGCAAATTAAGCGACCAGCGATCTTAGTTTGCTCGCTTTCGCTTGCCATGACAAAGTTAGTACCTGTTAACCTTTTTCGCCTTGCTACCGATATCCGTACGATAGAAGAGGCCTTCTGTGTTTTGTTTATTGAGTTCGTTGTAGATGATGTTTTGGCCGTCTTTGACGGTGTCTGCTGTTGTGACTAGCATATAAACGCGTCCTCCGTTTGAGAGAAGGTCTTGGCCGTTTTCAGCAAATTTAGCTCCAGCATAGTAAGTGATGATATCTCCCTCTGTCTTGGCTGGAAGCTTGACACCCTTCTCATAAGCGAGTGGGTAGCCGTTTGAGGCTACAACCACACCCAGAGTCACGCCCTTGTCCGTCCACGTGATGTTCGGCTCCTTGCTATCGAGAATATCCGTGATATTTTGCGCAAAATCAGAAGTCAAACGAGGCAGGATGATTTGCGTTTCTGGATCGCCAAAGCGAGCGTTGAACTCGATGACTTTAGGGCCGTCAGCTGTCAAGATAAGCCCGCGTAAAGGACACCAAGGTAGGGACGTCCTTCTTTAATCATGCCTTCAAGAACTGGCTTGACAATGGTGTCAACCGCTGTGGCAATCACGCTCTGTGACAAGTGAGGAACTGGCGCATAGGCACCCATCCCACCAGTATTAGGACCCTTGTCGCCATCGTAAGCACGTTTGTGGTCCTGAGCTGTTGGCATGATGTAGAACTTGTCCCCATTGACAAAGGCAAAGAGAGAGAACTCTTCCCCGTCAAGGAATTCCTCGATGACCACACGCGCACCTGAATCACCGAATTTATTGTCCAAAAGCATCTCGTGAGCGGCTTCGACGGCTTGCTCAACCGTCTCCGCAACGACGACACCTTTCCCTAGGGCCAAGCCGTCTGCCTTGACCACGATTGGAGCGCCTTTTCCCTCGATATAAGCCTTAGCTTCCTCGAAATCTGAAAATGTGCCATAGGCTGCTGTCGGAACGCCATATTTGACCATGATTTCCTTAGCAAAATCCTTAGACCACTCCAGCTCTGCTGCAGCCTTGGTCGGACCAAAGGCCTTGAGACCAGCTGCATTGAAATCATCAACGATTCCAGCCGCTAGTGCATCATCAGGACCAATAAAAGTCCAAGCAATAGCATTGACTTTGGCAAAATCAATCAACTTGGAATGTTCGGAAATTCCGATATTGATCAAATCCAGACCATCTAATCGCATCCCGTCATTACCAGGAGCCACAAAAACCTGCTCAACGTCTTGTAGACTCCAACAATTTCTTGGCAATCGCATGCTCACGACCGCCAGATCCAACAACCAAAAGTTTCATCTCGAACCTCTTTTGCGAATTATTTTATTAAATTATATCATAATCGTTCGTTTTATTCTAATGATTTCAGCAAAAAGTCTTCTGTTTTCAGTAGAATCCAAACATTTTTTGCTATTTTCTCCTATTTCTCATTTTTTTCCGAATAGTATAGGTGAGACCTACTAATTGACGAAAAGGAGTATTATGCAAACAATCAAAAATTTATCGTACTGACTTGTGCGACATGGGGCATGCAAACCTCTTTTGCTCATGCAGATCAAGCGACCAATGCTATCTATGCCGAAAAAAGGGCAGCTAATGATTCATCTTGAAACGTCCCGGATAAGTATCAAAAGATCCAAGTTCCCGTCTGGTCTGACCAAAATGGCCAAGATGACCTGATTTGGTATCCTGTGGAACGCAGTGACAAGGGATTTGACCTACAAGTGCCATTGACCAACCATTCTGATCAAGCCGGACTTTATCATGTCCATGTCTATGGAGTGGAGGCAAATGAGCAGACTAACCGGCCTTTACCCTCTCACGACCAGTGTCCAGCAAAAGACCTGGCTTCTTCTCAGCCCAAAATCACGATCACACCCATCTCCTCACAAGAATTTGAGGTAGACCTAAAGTTGTTCGAAGACGTTGACGAGATTGTTTTCCCATCTGGTCTGAAGAAAATGGGCAGGATGATCTGGTCTGGTATCCAGCAAAGAAGATCGCACCTGGTCATTTCCAACTGCGCTTTCAGGCTCAAAAAAGACAAGAGAAGTGGGCTATTTCATCTCCACATCTACCAAAAAGCCAGGGACAACTAAAAGGACTATTCCCCACTACCTTTCAAGTGGAAAAGGCAAAGCCAGAGCTCACTCCACTCGCGACACATTCGGGAAACACCTACCCCATTGGTGCGTGCACCTGGGGAGCCAAAGAATTAGCCCCTTGGGCCCACAATTGGTGGGGGAAACGGTGGTATGTGGGCAGCTAGTGCACGCGCTGCTGGATTCGGACAGTGGTTATCTTTGGATTTACCTTCCTTGCAGTTATCCGCAAATGGGAAGAAGGCATCTAAAGATCATGGTCAAACCATGAACAGCGCCTTGGTCAAGACGGTCTTTAGCTTTGATTTCTTCAATTGGCGATACGAACAGAAGCTACACGGTTTGTTTGACCAGGACCAACACCCAATGTCATATGGCCATTTGTTACGATGATACCGTTTGATTTCACGTATTTGATAGCTTTCCAAGCAAATTCAAGAGCTGTCGCTTCTGTCTCAGTTGGTTGGCGTTTCGTAACCACTTGCCAGTCAGCTGGACTTTCTTTGACGACGTCTTGGTTTTGAACGAGGAGACCACCAACAACACCAGTGTATTCTGCTTCCACTTCGCTAGCGTCTTGAGCATCAAATGGCAACTCAAGGATACGCAAATTTTTCTTCTTGGTAGTTAAGATTTCAAGTGCTTCGTCAGAGTAGCTTGGTGCAATGATGATTTCAAGGAAGACACCGTGCATTTTCTTAGCTGTCTCAGCATCTACTTCACGGTTGAGGACTACAATACCACCAAAGATTGATACTGGGTCAGCTTCATAAGCGTAGTCCCAAGCTGTTTCAATGTCGTCAGCTTGACCGATACCACATGGGTTCATGTGTTTGAGAGCCACAACTGTAGGACGGTCTTTGAAATCACGGATGATCCGGATAGCCGCATCCGCATCACGGATATTGTTGAAGGACAATTCTTTCCCGTTCAACTGTTTAGCGGAAGCGATAGAGTAATCCGTTGGCAAAGCTTTTTGGTAGAAGTCTGCGTCTTGTTGGGGGTTTTCCCCGTAACGCATAGGTTGCTTGAGGTCATAAGTCAAAGTGAGTTTTTCAGGTTTCTTTCACCCACTTGAGCAGTGAAATATTCTGCGATCAAAGCATCATAGGCTGCTGTATGGCGGAAGACTTTCGCTGCCAAACGTTGGCGAGTTTCGTATGTGGTTTCGCCGTTGGCTGACAATTCGTCAAGCACCACAGCATAGTCAGCAGGGTCTACCACAACCGTTACGCTAGCGTGGTTTTTAGCTGCTGAACGAAGCATAGATGGTCCACCGATATCGATGTTTTCAACCGCATCAGCATAAGTTACGTCTGGTTTAAGGATCGTTTCCTTGAATGGGTAAAGGTTTACCACAACAAGGTCGATAAGTTCGATATTATTGTCTTTAGCCACTTGAAGGTGGCTATCGAGGTCACGACGAGCGAGGAGACCACCATGGATATTTGGGTGGAGTGTCTTTACACGACCGTCCATCATTTCTGGGAAACCAGTCACATCGTCGATGGCGATAGTGTCTACCCCAGCATTGTCAAGGGCAACTTTGGTCCCACCTGTTGAGATGATATCCCAACCTAGTTTTTTGAGTTTTTGGGCAAATTCAACGATGCCCGCTTTGTCTGAAAGACTAAATAAGTGCTCGTTTAGTCATTTTCTTTCTTTTCCTTTTTTAAAAAAGTTCTTTAGCTGCTACAGTCAAAAATTATCTTTCCAATCAATGGCTTCCTTATTTTTCGTGCTACTCCCAAACGTTCCAAGACTTCTGGATAGAGCTTGTACTCTGTTTCGTGGATGCGAGTTTCGAAAGTGTCAAGGGTATCACCTTCAAGGCGCGGCACGCGCACTTGCTGAATAACCTTACCGGTATCAACACCAGAATCCACCCAATGAATGGTCACACCGCTCTCAGCAACACCTGCATTCCAAGCATCCTCAATACCATGAGCCCCTGGGAATTCAGGAGATAAGCCGGGTGGATATTTATAATACGACCTTCATAAGCTGCTAGCAAGGTTGGGCCAACGATTTTCATATAACCCGCCAAACAAACCAAATCAATCTGGTGTTCATCCAAGAGTTTGAACGATAGCTTCTTCATAAGCCGTTTTATTGTCAAATTCCTTGAGCTCATAGGCATGGCTCGTCACACCAAGATTTTTGGCCCGTTCTAAGACATAGGCATCCCGATGGTCTGAAAAAACAAATTCTACTGGAAATTGTTCCTGCAATCACCTGGAAGTTTGAGCCATTGCCAGAGGCAAAAACAATTTTCATATTCGATACAAAGGGACGTTTCGGCTAGCCGAACAGTTTCGTAGAAAAAATAGGACATTGCTGGGTGCGAATGATTTCTCTTTTTTCCTAGAAAATGAGTCCCGTGTTCAGTTAGGTTTGCTAACTAAACATTCCTTTCTACAATTTCTCCGTATAAAATGGTGATAGCACCATTATTTGATCACCACACTTGCGCCGTCTTTCTTCACGATACGACCGATTTCATAAACAGGTTCGTCAAGAAGTTCTTTGACACGTTCCACATTTTCTGGTTTCACTGCAAGCATGAGACCAATCCCCATGTTGAAAATTTCAAACATTTCTTCATGTTTGATTTCACCATATTTTTCAAGGGCTTTGAAAAATTGGAAGAACTGGCACTCTGCTTTCATCAATTTCAGCAGCCAAGTCATCTGAGAACATACGTGGGACATTTTCGATAAAGCCGCCACCTGTGATGTGGGCAATACCGTTGACCAATTCTTCTTTGATGAGTGGTAATGCTGCTTTGACGTAGATACGAGTTGGTTCAAAAAGAACGTCTTTAAGTTTTTCCCTTCAATTCTGGGAGAACTTCTTCACCTGTGTAATCTGCAAAGACACGACGAACAAGTGAGTAACCATTTGAGTGGATTCCGCTTGAAGCAAGGCCAAGAAGCACATCCCCTTCAGCTACTTTTGAGCCGTCGATGATTTGAGATTTTTCTGCGATACCTACCGCGAAACCTGCCAAATCATAGTCGTCTTCACCATACATGCCAGGCATTTCAGCTGTTTCCCCACCGATAAGGGCTGCACCAGCTTGCACACAACCTTCTGCAACACCAGCAACGACCTGTTCCAATTTAGCTGGTTCATTTTTACCAGTTGCTACGTAGTCAAAGGAAGTAAAGGGGCTCAGCACCTGCAGCGATAATATCGTTAACACACATAGCCACACAGTCTTGACCGATCGTATCGTGTTTATCGTACTTGATAGCAAGCATGAGTTTAGTACCGACACCATCTGTACCTGAAATCAAAACGGGCTCTTTGACACCTGTTTTTGAAAGGTCAAACATACCACCAGAAGCCACCAAGAGCTCCCATGACACCTGCACGTTCCGTACGAGCCACGTGTTTTTTGATCCGTTCAACAACTTCATAACCTGCTTCAACATCCACACCAGATTGAGCGTATGCATTTTTATTTGTCATTTTTTATTCCTTTTCTTTTTTGAGAAAGAGTGCGACGTATTTTTTAGATGAACCATCTTTTTATCTAAAAATACTAGTCAGGTCTCTATCTTTGACCCCATAGGGCAAAGCGTCTACTGACAAATGCTTTAGCTTTTAGTCAGTAGTGAGACGTGAGCGTAAGCATTTTTATTTGACATTTTTTTCACTCTTTTTTCTTCTGCACTGCTCTTAATAGAAAGAGGTATGTTCTTTCAAACTTTCCAAATAGCGTTCTTCGTAGTCATACAAAGGTGTTGGATATTTTCCATCAAAGTAAGCCACACAAAGACCGCCATTTGGGGCATCTGTATCAATTCCAATAGAATCAATCAAGCCATCGATTGACAAATACGTCAAGCTATCTGCACCAATGATATCGCGTGTTTCCTCTACTGTATGATTGGCAGCAATCAATTCTTTACGTGTTTGAATATCGATACCGTAAAAACATGGGTAAGCAAGAGCTGGGCTACCGATTGCTACGTGAACCTCAGTCGCCCCTGCTTCTTTTCAATAATTAACGATACGACGTGATGTTGTTCCACGTACAATCGAGTCGTCGATCATAACCACACGCTTTCCTTTAACAACACCTGATACGGCTGAGAGCTTCATCCGAACCCCCTTGCTCCCGTAGTTCTTGTGTTGGCTGGATAAAGGTTCGTTGGGTGTATTGAGTTTTTGATGAGACCCATTTCATTTGGTAATCCGGATTCTTCGGCGAAGCCCATAGCTGCACTGAGTGAGGAATTAGGCACACCAACGACAATATCTGCTTCATGTTTAAATTCACGTGCCAATTGAGCCCCCATACGTTTACGTGCAGTGTGGACATTGACTCCTTGGATATTGGAGTCCGGACGAGCAAAGTAGATATACTCCATCGAGCAAACAGCCAATTGGGTGTCCGTTGTATAGTTATCGTAAGTGATCCCGTTATCATCGATAATCACGACTTCACCTGGATTTACATCGCGGATCCACTCTGCTCCAACCACTTCAAAAGCGCAGGTTTCAGATGAAACTACGATGGCACCATTAGCCATTTTACCAATAGAAAGTGGACGGAAACCATTTGGATCCAAGGCTGCAATCAGCTTATCTTCCAGCATAAGAAGATAGGCAAAACCACCTTTGACCGTATTCAAGGCTTCTTTCACCTTACCCATGAAGGATGGGTTGTGGCTACGACGAATCAAGTGAGCTAATATTTCTGAATCAGAAGTTGAGCTAAAGATCGCCCCGTTATTTTCCAACTCCCGTTTGAGGGACTTGGCATTGGTCAAATTCCCGTTGTGGGCAAGTCCAAACTGCGTATCATGAAAGCGAAAGAGGAAGGGCTGGATGTTATCCACCGAAGCTTCCCCAGCTGTCGCATAGCGAACATGGCCAATCGCTCCCGTTCCTGTCAACTTATCCAAGTTAGTGGATTTCGAAATACTTCTGAGAGAAGACCCGTATCACGATACCGTTTTAATTGACCCGCATCATTTGAAAGGATCCCCGCCCCTTCTTGACCACGGTGTTGAAGACTGTGTAATCCGAAATAAGTCAGTTTTGCAGCGTCTGGGTGGCCCCAGATACCAAAAACACCACATTCTTCATTAAGAGATTTTACTTCGTATGTCATTTTTTGTATACCTTTTATTTTCCAGTAAAGTATTTAACCGCTGACGCAAAGAGGTGTTGGTCTTTATTTCCTGGAATATTTTGGAAGAGACCATCTTCGAAACGTTCTGAGTGACCCATCTTACCAATAATTTGACCATTCTTGCTTGTGATACCTTCAATCGCATTCACAGATCCGTTAGGATTGTATTTTGAATCCATGCTTGGTTTACCTTCGAAGTCAACATATTGGGTAAAGATTTGACCATTGTCACGAAGCTCTGCAAATTCCTCAGCTGTCACGACAAATTTACCTTCACCATGTGATACTGGGATGGCATGAATGTCACCAACTTTCTACTCCGGCAAGCCATGGTGAATTGGTATTGGCAATACGTGTCTCAACCATTTTCGCCACATGTTGGTTAGCATCATTGTGGAAAAGTGTCGGGCTTGTTTCAGTCGCATCTTCAAAGTTACCATATGGAAGAAGACCTGATTTGACAAGGGCTTGGAATCCGTTACAGATACCAATAATCAAACCACCACGTTCGATGAAGCTATCAATGGCTACACGTACTTTTTCATTGAGCAAGATGTTAACGATAAATTTAGCTGATCCATCTGGTTCATCCGCTGCTGAGAAGCCACCTGCAAAGAAGATAATGTTAGCTTTTTCGATATTGTCAACCATAGTGTCAACAGACTTGACAATAGCTTCTTCATTCAGTGTGACAAATGGTACCAAGTTGACTTTTGCACCTTCTTTTTCAAAGGCCTTAGCTGAATCGTACTCAGAGTTCGTACCTGGGAACACTGGGATGTAAACCACTGGTGTCTCAACTGTTTCTTTAGCTTTGATAACAGCATCTGATGCCACAGCTGGTACTTCTTCCAACTCAGTTGCTTGTGCAAATTCAGTTGGGTAAACCTCTTCCAATTTACCTTGGAAAGGCACTGTCAAGTTTATATCCATCAAGCGTTACACCGTTGACAGCAAGTGTAAAGTCAGCTACTGTTTCTCCAATCTTGCCAACACTTGAAATCTCTTCCGGAGATGTGAAGATGAATCCGCCCAATTGGGCTGTCAAGCTAGTGTCAAGGTCAGCTAATTCGACATTTGCTCCGATATGGTTACCAAATGTTGCAAGAGCAAGCGCTTCAACCACACCACCATATTTAACAGCTGATGCAGCTGTCACTTTATGGTCAGCTTGGATGGCTTCAAACTTAGCAAAGTTAGCCTTAATGAATTCGAAATCAATCTCTTGTGCCAAAGCTTGACCAGGAATGTAGTAAATATTTTCACCCGCAGCTTTGAATTCTGGAGAAAGAACCTTACGGCTATCCGCAGTTGTTACCCCAAAAGCAACCAAGGTTGGTGGTACTGTCAATTCTTCAAAGGTACCAGACATAGAGTCTTTACCACCGATAGATGGCAAACCAAGTTGAATCTGAGCTTCGATTGATCCAAGGAGAGCTGATACTGGTTGACCAAAGCGCTCCGCTTGTTTATCCATACGCTCGAAGTATTCCTGATAAGAGAAGCGAGCCTTAGACCAGTTTGCACCAGCAGCAACCAAACGAGCTGTTGCTTCGATTACTGCATAGGCAGCGCCATGATATGGAGACCATTCTGCTACATAAGGGTTGAATCCTTGCGCCATAACAGAAGCAGTTGTTGTCACGCCATGTTGGACTGGCAATTTCTGTACAGAAGCTTCCGTTGGTGTGATTTGGTAGCGACCACCGAGTGGGTGATTAACTGTTGAACGACCAACTGAGCTATCAAAGATGGTTTGTAAACCTTTTTGACTTGCATGGTTAAGGTCAGCCAAGACTTCAAGAGTATCAGCTTCAAGGGTTTCAGCAGATGTTTGACGTTCTTCTGGAAGCTTGACATCCTTGTCAACCACCTTAGCATCTACAACCACACGTACACCGTTTGTATCAAGGAAACGACGTTCCAAATCAACGATGGTTGCACCATTCCAGTGCATGACAAGATTTGGTTTCTCCGTCACTGTCGCAACGACAACAGCATCAATATTTTCTTTGTTACATTCAGCAACGAAGGCATCTACATCTTCTGGACGAACCACTACAGCCATACGTTCCTGAGATTCCGAGATGGCAATTTCTGTACCATTCAAACCTTGGTATTTCAATGGTACTTTGTCTAGATCAATTTCAAGACCATCTGCCAATTCACCGATAGCCACACAGACACCACCAGCACCAAAGTCATTTGATTTCTTGATCAGACGTGTCACATCCCCATTACGGAAAAGACGTTGAATCTTACGTTCTTCGATGGCATTCCCTTTTTTGAACCTCAGCACCAGCTGTTTCAACAGATTCAACCGTTTGAACTTTAGAAGAACCTGTCGCACCACCGACACCATCACGTCCAGTCTTACCACCGAGCAAGATAATTACGTCACCTGCTTCAGGTTTTTCACGGACAACATTTTCCTTAGGAGCCGCACCGACAACGGCACCTAGCTCCATACGTTTAGCAACGAGACCCGGGTGGAAGTATTCACGAACATAAGTTGTTGCAAGACCAATTTGGTTACCATATGAAGAATAACCGTGAGCCGCTGTTTTAGAAATCACTTGTTGTGGCAATTTACCAGCGCGTGTTTCAGCGATTGGAGCTGTAATATCACCAGCACCTGAGATACGGATGGCTTGGTAAACGTATGAACGCCCTGACAATGGGTCACGAATGGCACCACCGATACAAGTTGCCGCTCCACCAAATGGTTCGATCTCCGTTGGGTGGTTGTGCGTTTCGTTCTTGAACATGAGAAGCCATGGTTCTTTGACACCATTGACATCCACTTCAATTTCAACAGAGCAGGCATTGATTTCATCAGACACTTCCATGTCATCCAAACGACCATTGGCACGCTCATAACGACCAAAAAAATAGTCGCCATATCCATCAAGGTTTGAGGTTTTTCGGTACGTCCCAACTCATCACGCATGGCAATATACTTGTCATAAGTCGCTTGCAATTGTTTTTGGAATTTAGAAGCTGAGAAGTCGATGTTTTTCAACTCAGTCTCGAAAGTCGTGTGACGGCAGTGGTCAGACCAGTAAGTATCCAACACCTTAAGCTCAGTCTCAGTTGGTACACGACCAATAGACTTGAAGTAATCTTGAATGAAAAGAAGGTCATCCACTTCCATGGCCAATCCTTGCTCAGCCTTATACTGTGCAAAATCTTCTGCCGTATAAGTTTCAAAGAAATTCAAACTTGGAATGGTCTTGTCAGACTCAGAGAAATCCTGTTTCGCAATGCCAACAGTGATGTCTTTGAAACGAGAATCCACTGGGTTCAAGAGGTAGTTTTTGACAGCTTCCAACTCATTCGCATCAATATCCTTGTTAACTAAGTACAATTGTGCTGTGTTCACCGTTACATCATTTGAACTACCAAGCAACAGCAAAGCTTCTTGTGAAGATGCCGCCCGTTGGTCAAATTGACCAGGCAAGCTTTCAATCGCAAAGAAAGCATATTTCTCAAGATCAGCCTTAACCGCAGCCTCGTCCAAAACAGTATCGGTCACTTGCTCAGAGAAGATGTGTTTTTCCGCACGCGCAAACAAGTCCTCTGCCAAACCAAAAACATCGTAAACCTGAACAATCCGAAGATCCTTCAACGTTTTCAACTGAAGATTATGCTTTAATTCTTTTACTAAAGAGTCCGATTTCACACGAAAATCAGCTTTTTTCTCAACGAAAATACGTTTATCCATTTTATTTCCTTTATCTATTTCTACTTAAAGATTGTAGTGAAGACCAAGTATTCTATTTGTAAAAGGCTACTTCAATCCTTGCAATTTTTCCAATACAACTTCATAAACATCTGTTCAAGCTACCAAGATCACTACGGAAGACATCCTTGTCCATATGGTGCCCTTCAGCATCCCAAAGGCGACAGTTATCTGGTGAAAATTCATCTGCCAAGATAATCTTGCCATCCTTATCAAAACCGAATTCCAATTTAAAGTCAATCAAGCGAAGACCAATTTGTACAAACCAATCTTCTTCCAGCAATTCATTGATGCGACGTGTTTCTTCCTTGATATAAGCAATTTGCTCATCATTGGCAATATCCAAAAACTTGACGTGTTCATCATTGATAAACGGGTCATCCAACTCATCGTTCTTTAGTAAAATTCAACGATTGGAGTTTTCAAGTCTAAACCTTCTTCAACACCAAAGCGTTTAGAAAAAGAACCCGCAGTCACATTTCGAAGAACAACCTCCAAGGGAATAATTTTAACCTTCTTGTTGAGTTGTTCTGTGTCAGAAATACGTTCAATAAAGTGAGTAGCTACACCCGCAGCATTCAATTTTTCAAAAATAAGAGACGAAATCTGATTATTCAGCACACCTTTTCCCTTAATAGTCTCCTTACGAGCCCCATTTAAGCATGGTTGCCTGGTCCTTATAGACCGACTTAATCACATTTTCGTCTTCTGTACTATAAATATCTTTAGCTTTCCCAGTATAAATCAGTTGATTGGTCATGACTTTGTTCGCCTTTCGTATTTTATCACCTTCATTCTATCACATACAAAGTGTATTTTCAATAAAAATTCCGTACAATATAAGCAGAATCCGAATGAAAAGAACAGAAAAAAAGACCATTCAGAATAATCTCTGAACGATCCTTTTTCAAGTAATGGACAGCAGTTCGTTTTTTCGATATAGTCGACAACGTCCCCACTGTGTTAAATTCATCAATAGCCTTATCTGGAATCTCCATTTGGTATTCATCCTCAAGATTGATAATAAATTCCATCAATTCAACAGAATCCGCCTGTAAATCCTTACGTAAATCTGATTCCAAAGATACTTGAAAGTCTTTTCCCCATTGCGATCTTTGAGAAATTTTCAATTGTAGCTAAAATTTCATTCTGTTTACTCATATATTACCCTTTTCGATAATTCCTTCACTGATTTTCCAACAACATCTGTCTCTAACATGGTCCGAATTTGACGAATGGTGCTATAGACTGCTTTGGCATCACTCGAACCATGCGTTTTAACAACAGGTGCTTGAAGACCAAACAAGACCGCTCCTCCAACATCTGAGAAATCCAAGGTTTGTTTCAATGATTTCAAACGGTCCTTGAGCAGAAAAGCTCCCAATTTCGCCTTCCAGTTTCCTGTGGCAATTGCTTGTTTCAATTGCTTCAAGATCCCAAAAAGCCGTTCCTTCCATCGTTTTCAAGACAGCGTTTCCCGTGAAACCATCCGCCACAACGACATCAGCAACGCCATCCATCAAGTCACGCGCTTCCACGTTTCCAACAAAATGAATCGACTCATCCTCAGATAACAATTGGTAGGTTTCCTTGCGCAAAGGATCTCCCTTACTAGCTTCTGTCCCATTGTTCAATAGACCCACACGTGGTTTTTGAATCCCACGAACATTTTCCAGCATAGTAAGACCCCATCAGAGCATACTGATGCAAGTGCTCTGGTGTATTTTCCGCATTAGCACCCAAATCTAACATGTCATACCCACGACCATCAACCGTTGGAAGTGTCGACATCAAGCCAGGGCGTTCCACGCCCTTTGATGCGCCCAACAATAAAGAAACCTGCCGCCAACAAGGCACCTGTATTTCCCCGCAGATAGCATGGCATCGACCTCACCAGCCTTCACATCCTTGGCAGCTAAGACCATAGAAGCCTGTTTCTTCCGACGAATAGCCCGCGCTGGCTCATCATCTGAATCGATTTTTCTTCTGTATGCACAATCGAGACACGTTCTGTTGCGGTTAAATAGTCTTTAATTTTTGTTTCATCGCCATACAAGACAATCTCAATATCATCAAAATCACGAATGGCTTGATTCACGCCTTCTACCAAGGCTTGAGGTGCATTATCGCCCCCATTGCATCTACTGCAATTTTTTTCATGTTTCACCTCCAGATGAATCTTTCATAATCGCTCCCCAGTCACTCAAGGAATCGATAAACTTTTTAGCTTTTAAATGGATCCCTACATACTCCTCATACAACTGATCGATTGCCTGACGCAAAGCTGCTTTCATCTCCGCTTGTAGGGAAATGGTCTCTAGCTCACTGAATCGTACTGCTTGAAATTGATCCAATAAATAGAGAACATTCGGATGCCAGTGGGCTCGTCTCTCATCCCTGATCATAATGATCCGGACAAAGGACCCCACTATACCGAAAAGAGTAATCAAAAGGAAGTCCAACTCGATGGCAGAAACAGCATTCATGCAGATTCAAGATAACTCCAAATCGTGATAGAATCTGAATCTCAAAAATATTGGTCAAAACCTCATAATCCAGTCCCTCTTCCATCAATAACAAGGTCTTCTCCAAAAAGCAAACAAGGCCGGATCCACTTGATTATCATGAATACTTGCATCCGCAAGCGCCAAAACATAGGTCGCATAAGAAAGAGCAAAAAAGATCTGCATTGATTTTCTTATAAACCTGCACATCTTGAAAATCATCAATATAACTCAACCCATCATCATTGATTTTCAGCAACATATCTGCCGTTACCAAAGGTTGCAACATGGGATTCAACCGTGATTTTCCCGCATGGTTCACAAAAACATCCGCTTACCTGACTTCTCCGTGAAGATCTTGACCAATTTATCATCCTCACGAAATCCCGATTATACAGGACAATTCCCCGGGTCTCAATTGGCTCCAGCATGTTCTTCCATATACTCCTTCAAGCGTTTCATAGCTTCCTTGATAACCTCCATGCTGGCTGCATACGACAAACGAACATAGCCTTCACCATATTGACCAAAAAGCAGCACCAGGAATGAAAGCAACCGCTTTTTCACGCGCAAAATCCTGCAAGAAAGCGAAGGAATCTTGATTAAAACCAGCTGGGATTTTAGCAAAAATATAAAAGGCTCCATCCGGCTTAATAATCTCAAACCCAAGCGCGGACATTTTTTTCAAGAATATAATCACGACGCTTCACATATTCCTTCTTCATTGGCTCCGCATCATCCCGACCAGCAGTCAAGGCCTCAATCGCAGCATACTGATTCATAGTTCCAGCAGCTGTTACCAAATACTGATGACTCTTGATAAGTTGGGCCGTCAATGCAGCCTGGGGCAAAGATAAAGCCAAGGCGCCAGCCTGTCATGGCATGAGATTTAGACAAGCCATTAATAACAATGGTCTGCTCAGGAATGAAGGAGGCCATAGAGACATGCGCTTCTCCAGTATAAGTCAACTCTGAATAGACTTCATCACAAATCACAAAGACTTCATATTTTTTTAAGACAGCAGCCAATTCCGCCATCTGTTCGCGCGAATAAGTAACACCCGTTGGGTTAGCTGGATAATTGAGAATAACAGCCTTCAATTTTTCACCCTGCTCTAGAATCGCCTTTTCCAACTTTTCAGGAGTCAAGACAAAACGATCTGCTGTCGTATCAATTTCGACAATCTCCGCCCCAACCAAATTCACAATGGGTTCATAACCAGGATAGGCTGGTGCTGGGAGTAGCACTACATCTCCAGGTTCCAAGATTGCTGTCAAGGTTGCAGACAGGGCTTCTGTCGCACCGATCGTCACCAATATCTCATCCTCAGGACGATAGTGAATACCATATTTATCAGCCACAAACTGACTCGCAGCCTCACGCAAAGCCAGCAAGCCGCTCATTCCTGTATAATGACTAAAGTTCGCGTCAATAGCAGCCTTTCCAGCTTCTTTCACATGTTCAGGAGTTGTAAAATCCGGTTCCCCCAAAGTCAAACGCAAGACACCAGGAATGGAAGAAATTGATTGATCGAACTGACGAATCAAAGAAACTTCGATCCGATTCAGATTCTTATTAAAGCGTTTCGTTAAATCCATAGAACACCTCCAAATACACTTATATTCATTATACTATAAATGGAAGTCCATCGCAAAGAACTCAATCCCCAGATATAGGATCAAAAAGAAATAGATGAACAGATTACAAGACATTTCCTACAAATACTAGACATAACAAAAAAGGCCTAAGCCTTTTTGTTATTATTGTTGCCCACGTGTTGCCACGTACTTTAATTGATCTCCGTGTTTTGCTACAAAATCCTTCATTTCTGAATCAGGAATTTGACGAAGATAGAGGTTCGCACGAATGGTTTCATCCTCTTCACGACAAGTTGATAATACCAAATACTTATCAGATGCCTTGATCTTGATATTAGGATTCTTCGTACGAGCAGACTCATAGATGTTCTTCAACTGAGTGGTGAAATCTTTATCATCAGTAAAGCTTGTACGGTAGAAAGCGGTGTCCTCTGGGACAATGACCAATCCCATTACTTCATAATAATATTTCCGCTCTGGTGTCTCAATCACAACATACGGATGTTGGTCCAAAATACTCTTGTTTGTCATAGTAGTTGACATCATTAAACATGCGGTGATCGCCGACCTTACTACCACGAGCATGACCAAACAACCAAGTCAAACGATCACTGAAGTCTTTTTGTTGTCCATATCCATGAAGACTGTCCCCATGTATGGCTCATTTCCACCATCAAACGTCTTATTCAAATAAGTTTCATTATCAGTAGTTTGTACAACAGGTTCATCCAACTCAGTACCTGGTGCGTAGACATAAGCAATTGCTTCAGGGTTAACAGCTGTTAACTGAGCAAAACGATTTTTCAAATAATCTTTTTTTCTTCTTGACTTGGTTCATATTTAGTTTCTTGTTTGGTTGAACTTGTTCCAGTTGTCTTTTTAGCCGTGCTAGATGACTTACTTCCTCCAAAAGGATTAAAGAAAAATAAATCCAGCAACAAGTCACAACAACTGCAACAAGAGCAGCAATCACAAGACCCAATTTTTTTTGAACTTTTTTCCCCAGCTCTTTTTCATTGATTGATCTCCTCTTGATGATTTTTTTTCTAAAAAATAACACTGAACCCGAAGGTCCAGTGATATTTTTACGAGCTAATTAATAATCAAATTATTTAACTGCGCTTGTTTTTGGAAGAGCTTTACCAGCTTTTTTTGAACCAGCTTTTACCAGCTTCTGCTTTTTTAGCTGCTTCTTCTGCTTTAGCTGCATCAGCTTTAGCTTGATCAGCTTTAGCTTGATCAGCGTTAGCTTGTTCTTTGGATTAATTCCATGTTCTTTCAAGTAACGAGCGTTAGCTTGCTCTGGAGTTTCATTCAAGATGTAGTATTTGCCTTCTTTTTTCGCAGCTGTATTTTGTGAATTTTGGAATTTTCTACATATACGTTACGAACTTTTAAGAATGCATCGTTATATGCTTTTATCGTATGCTGCTTTAATTTCAGTATACTTGTGGTCTCCACCTTCAACTGCATCCAAAGCTTTTTTAGCTGCTACTACGTCTGGATCAGCCGCTGCTTCAGCTTGGATTTCTCCCATGTGACCGTTAAGGTATTCTTCAACTGTACGAGCACTTACAAAATTCAGTTTGACCATAGTATTTTTGAAGCGACGTCAGTATCTTGAGGTCCTCTAGGAGTGTTAGCTCCACCATTGTTATCTGCCAAAGCTGGTGCTGCTGCTGCAAATACAGCAAGAGCTGCTACTGATGATAATAAAACTTTTTTCATTGTTTTATCTCCTTTTTTCTTTTCAAAAATTATTCGTTACTTCGTAACTATGACTAGTATACTAGGATATTCTTCCCATGTCAAGACTTTTTCTTTAAAAATTTAAAAAAATTTTAAGGTTTTGATCTATTTGAAAGATGAAAGTACGAATGCTTAACATTTCTAAACGAATCCTATTTCACCACTCTATTTTTACAGGCAATCGTTTCTTAGGCAAACTGGGATCAGTTCCTTTGCTTCTAGTTCTTTAGCTGCTTGAACCAGTTTTTTTCCGTTCTTTTCTTTTTTTAGATTTTGCCACCATTTTTCTGATTTCCATTTGTATTTCCTCCTAAAAAAAAGAGGCTGTTTTTCAGCCTCCTTATTTTTAACATTTTTGGCATTTCCAATTTCAAATAAAGGTGAAAGTGGCCGATTTTCGTGGATACGAATAATAGCCTCTGCAAGAAGTTTCGCAATCGAAATTTGTTCAATCTTATCAATTAAGCGCTCTTCTGGTAGATAAATCGTATCCAATACAACCAGCTTCTTAATGGCTGATTTTTGGATGTTGTCCATAGCTGGTCCTGATAAAACAGGGTGAGTACAGCTTGCATAAACTTCAACAGCACCTGCTTCTGCAAGAGCATCAGCCGCGTGGCAGATCGTACCTGCTGTATCAATCATATCATCAATTAAAATACAAGTCTTACCTTCAACATTCCCAATGATGTTCATGACCTCACTCGTATTCATCTTATCAACACTTCGACGTTTATCGATAATTGCAATTGGCGTTTTCAAAAATTCAGCTAACTTACGTGCCCGGGTTACTCCACCGTGGTCTGGACTGACAACAACATAGTCTTTTCCAATCATACCACGGCGCTCGAAATAATCAGCAATTAAAGGAGCTCCCATCAAGTGGTCCACAGGAATATCAAAGAAACCTTGAATCTGTGCGGCGTGCAAATCAATTGTCAACAGACGATCAACTCCAGCAACCTCAAGCATATTGGCTACCAACTTAGAAGTGATTGGTTCACGAGCCTCTAGCTTTCCGGTCTTGACGAGCATAGCCGTAATATGGCATCACCACATTAATGGATTGCGCACTAGCCCGTTTCAACGCATCTACCATAATCAAAATTTCCATTAGATTATCGTTAACCGGCGAGCTAGTGGATTGCTAAAATATAAACATCTTTCCCACGAATTGATTCTTCAATATTAACCTGAATTTCTCCATCAGAAAATTGACGAACCGTTGACTTTCCAAGCGGTAGTCCCATTTCACGAGAGACACACGTTGAGCCAATTCTTGATTTGACGACAAAGCAAAGAGCATTAAATCAGAAAATGACATGATTTCCTCCAGTAAAATCTAAAACCATATTGTACAGTCAGCACAAATTTCTCCTGTAATCATTTTATCGCTTTTTAAGCAAATATTCAAATATTAATTTATGGAAATTACAAAATCCGGCCCTACTGAAATTCTTCCAAAAAAAGAAGCAGAACAACTGTTCTGCTTCAATGTTATTCTTAGTTTGGATAGATATAAGTAACAGTACCTTGTGCTGTTGTTGGGTTGAACCAACCACGGTAGTTACCAATACTACGGATACCATTATAGTTAGACTCAGAAACTTGGATGCTTGTTGTAGATTGAACGGCTGTAACAACTGCTACGTGTCCATATCCACCATCATTCCAACATGCAATAGCACCAACTTGTGGTTGAGATCCTGTACGGAATCCAGCAGCCGCTGCACTTGCAGCCCATTGACCGCCGTTGCCCCAGTAATCGCCAGCCCATGGAGCCAATGTCTTCGCACCCCATGTACATTCACCAACTGGATAAGATGATGCAGATGTACTATAAGTTGGACGAGAAGTAGTTGCTACTGGTGCAGCTACTGCTTGAGTTTGAACAGCAGGTTGAGCTGCTGCTGATGTTGAGTTTTGCAGCCGCTGGTGTTGCAGCAGGTGTTTGTGCTGCTGCCTGAACTTGTGCTTGAAGGGAAGTATTTGCAGAAGCTTTTCACAGCTGCTTGTTGTTCCTTTTGTTTTGCACGGTAAGCTGCTTCAGCTGCTGCCGCCTGCGGCTGCTGCTGCTTTTTCAGCTTCAGCTTTTTGTTGCAACAAAGCATTCTTTTCGTTTTCAGCAGTTGATTTTTCAGCAGCCAAGTTCAATTGTGCTACCTTCAACTCAGCTTCTTTGTTGACAAAGCTTGCGCATCATCTTCTAATTGCTGTTTGTTTGCAATGACAGTATTGATAGCATCATTATTTTCTTTTTTGTTTCTGAGCAATATCTTCTTTATCACGCTTTTGCTCTTGCAACATCTTGTTGTTAGCATCTGCAATTTCATTCATAGCAGAAATACGTGAAATAGCTTCTGTTAAAGAACCAGAACTCACAATCGCATTAATGTAGCTTGTAGCAGTTCCAGTTGTTTGAGCACTACGTGCTTGATTTGCAAGTGATTCTTGACGAGCAACAATATTTTTGACAACTCATCAATCTCAGCTGACAATCGTTCAGATTCTTCATTCAAACGGTCATTTTCAGCTTGAAGATTTTCTTGTTGTTGTTTAATTTCAGATACTTGACCTTGGATTTGATCTACCTGAGCTTGTGCACTTTGTTGTTGTTGATTAATACTATTGATTTTGTTATCTTGAGCAGCAATCTTATCATCTGTTGAGTCAGCTGATACACCTGCTACAACAGCACCTTGTGATAAAGCAACTGTACTCAATAAGATTGTGGCAAATAATTTTTTCTTCATTAGATAAATTTTCCCTTTCTAATAAGACACTAACTAGTATAACAAATTTTTGAAGATTTATGTTACGCTATTGTTACATTTTTGTTTCGAATTTATAAATAAATCTTTTCAAGTAAAGGCTGTAATACTATTAATAGAAGCACATTCAAAATTAAACTAGGAAAAAATTTGGTAAATAATTAATGTAATCCAGTTAAATTTTATACCGATAAAAAAGAATCAAAAGAAGATTTGTTAAAATCTGAAATAATAGAATCGTTAATAAAAATGTAAAAAACGAGTCAATCGATTGACCAAAATAATCTGATTACACCGATAAAAAATCACCTGTAATAAAGGAAAGACAAGGAAAGCAATTCCTATAGTGTGTAAAAAAATACACATCAAAACAAAAACCAAAAAGGACTCCCCACCAAATACCAGCTATCTCAGAGAAATAGAGACTCAATAACATAAAAACCATATAGAAATAATAATGAAGTAGGTTCAAAGGAGTTTTTGGACTGAAACGAGAAATAAGAAAAGAAATTTGCCCATCAACAAATAAAGATATAAACAAGAATAAAGGGAAAAAATGGTACTTACGTATTACTTTCACACTACTCTCCAATCAATAGTACATAACGATTGACATCTAAATTAGCCTTTGGTTTCACACGAATTTCTTGCCCTAACTGATCAGATACCTTTTGAGTGGAAGTCACAGTTCCAAGAGGTAAGTCACTACTCTTATATTTTCCTAAACCACTTGTTGAAACCAGAGATCCTTTTTAATTTCAACTGGATCTCCAATTTGCAACAACCGAAACTCACCTGTCTTCTCGTCATAACCATTTAATAAAGCAAAAAATAGATTGACCTTGACTCTCAATTTTAAACGTCAGGTGTTGTGAAGAAATAGTATCTTCGACTAATAATTTCACTTTGCTAGAATTTTTCTCTATACTTTCTACCACACCAATGACGCCACCAGACGAAAGAACAAACATTGAGTCTGAAATTCCATCAGAACTCCCCTTATCAATCACAAATTCCTGATCCCACGAACCATAATTACGGTCAATAATCTCACTAACGACTTGTTTAGAACCCGATACAGAATTCTTGATTGACATCAAATCCTTTAATTCTCTATTTTCTGATTCCAAACGGTTAAGTTTTGACTGGTCAATATCCTTTTGATAAAGACGTGATTTTAACGAACGGTTTTCATCATTTAATTCAGATAAATTCTTTAAATCCTTTGCCTTAGATTCTACAACAACAAATGGTACCGATACTGCCTTATCAACAATAGCAAATATATCAGAAGATTTTAAAACAATCGAAGTTCTAACAGATGGAAAAAGAAATAAAATTCCTGAAACAGTTAAAACAAAGACAAAACTAAAAATTTTAAAGAATCGATTCAAGAACATAGACAAAACCTACAAAAATAAAAAATAGTTTGAGATCCAATCTCAAACTTCATAGTTATACGGAGAATGGGGGATTCGAACCCCCGCGCCAGTTACGACCTAACGATTTAGCAAACCGTCCTCTTCAGCCTCTTGAGTAATTCTCCAAAATGGGCACGAGTGGACTCGAACCACCGACCTCACGCTTATCAGGCGTGCGCTCTAACCACCTGAGCTACGCGCCCAAGTTAAAAAACTTGGTAAAGAACCTATGTTCAAAGCGGGTGACGAGAATCGAACTCGCGACAACAGCTTGGAAGGCTGTAGTTTTACCACTAAACTACACCCGCTTATTATTAAAAAAAATGGCGCGAGACGGAATCGAACCGCCGACACATGGAGCTTCAATCCATTGCTCTACCAACTGAGCTACCGAGCCAAATTGCGGGAGCAGGATTTGAACCTACGACCTTCGGGTTATGAGCCCGACGAGCTACCGAGCTGCTCCATCCCGCGTTAATTAAAAGGAGGATGTGGGATTCGAACCCACGCACGCTTTTACACGCCTGACGGTTTTCAAGACCGTTCCCTTCAGCCGGACTTGGGTAATCCTCCACAATAATAATGGACCTTGTAGGACTCGAACCTACGACCGCTCGGTTATGAGCCGAGTGCTCTAACCAGTTGAGCTAAAGGTCCAACAAGATCAACATTATAGCGGCGAAGGGGATCGAACCCTCGACCTCCCGGGTATGAACCGGACGCTCTAGCCAGCTGAGCTACACCGCCATAATATCGGGAAG
>VOFI01000941.1_pt1:27500-72472 | contig 72472 bp, 132 predicted proteins | sample 5384131 | NCBI WGS metagenome assembly VOFI01 (sample SAMN12384728, study PRJNA508395) | human gut metagenome | isolation source: healthy gut H | host: Homo sapiens
CGCAGAACTAAGCATTTGACTCAGTCCTCACCTCACTGCTTGGACGTGCTCTTCCAATCGCACGCTCTAGTTAGCCTGCTGCGTCCCTCCTTCACTCTATACTCTAGTACAGGAATTTCAACCTGTTGCCCATCGGATACACCTATCGGTCTCTCCTTAGGTCCCGACTAACCCAGGGCGGACGAGCCTTCCCCTGGAATCCTTAGTCTTACGGTGGACAGGATTCTCACCTGTCTTACGCTACTCATACCGGCATTCTCACTTCTATGCGTTCCAGCGCTCCTCACGGTACACCTTCTCTCACACATAGAACGCTCTACCATACCTATAAAGGTATCCACAGCTTCGGTAAATTGTTTTAGCCCCGGTACATTTTCGGCGCAGGGTCACTCGACTAGTGAGCTATTACGCACTCTTTGAATGAATAGCTGCTTCTAAGCTAACATCCTAGTTGTCCGTGCAACCCCACATCCTTTTCCACTTAACAATTATTTTGGGACCTTAGCTGGTGGTCTGGGCTGTTTCCCTTTCGACTACGGATCTTAGCACTCGCAGTCTGACTGCCGACCATAATTCTTTGGCATTCGGAGTTTATCTGAGATTGGTAATCCGGGATGGACCCCTCACCCAAACAGTGCTCTACCTCCAAGAATCTTAATGTCGACGCTAGCCCTAAAGCTATTTCGGAGAGAACCAGCTATCTCCAAGTTCGTTTGGAATTTCTCCGCTACCCACAAGTCATCCAAGCACTTTTCAACGTGCCCTGGTTCGGTCCTCCAGTGAGTTTTACCTCACCTTCAACCTGGACATGGGTAGGTCACCTGGTTTCGGGTCTACGACATAATACTATGCGCCCTATTCAGACTCGGTTTCCCTACGGCTCCGTCTCTTCAACTTAACCTCGCATCATATCGTAACTCGCCGGTTCATTCTGCAAGAGGCACGCCGTCACCCATTAATGGGCTCTCGAACTTGTTGTACGCACACGGTTTCAGGTTCTCTTTCACTCCCCCTTCCGGGGTACTTTTCACCTTTCCCTCACGGTACTGGTTCACTATCGGTCACTAGGTAGTATTTAGCCTTGCGAGATGGGCCTCGCGGTTTCAATCGGGGTTCCACGTGTCCCGACCTACTCAGGATCCTGCTTGGCATCAAGTGAATTTCAAATACGAGGCTCTTACTCTCTTTGGCTGACCTTCCCATGTCATTCTTCTATAATCTTTAAGTCCACATTCTTTTTGCTTTCTCTTCCTGCAGGTACTTAGATGTTTCAGTTCCCTGCGTCTTCCTCCTCCTATCCTTAACAGATAGGAGTGACAGCCATTACCTAGTGGGTTCCCCCATTCGGACATCTCTGGATCGTCGCTTACTTTACAGCCCCCAAAGCATTTCGTCGTTTGTCACGTCCTTCTTCGGCTTCTAGTGCCAAGGCATCCACCGTGCGCCCTTATTAACTTAACCTTATTTTTTGGTCTTTCGACCTAAACTCTTTAAATATTTACAGCGTTTCGGTTTATTTTCTTGTTACTATTTGATATAGATATTCAATTTTCAATGTTCAAACGGTATTCAATTTTAACACCGATTAAGTTTAAAGTGTTAATGGAGCCTATACTTTGGGATCGAACCGCTGACCTCCTGCGTGCAAAGCAGGCGCTCTCCCAGCTGAGCTAAGGCCCCACTTACCCTCTCAAAACTAAACAAGACTAATGTACAGGCTTGCGTTTTTCCTTAGAAAGGAGGTGATCCAGCCGCAGGTTCTCCTACGGCTACCTTGTTACGACTTCACCCTAATCATCGGCCCCACCTTAGACAGCTGACTCCTAAAAGGTTATCCCACCGGCTTTGGGTGTTACCAACTTTCATGGTGTGACGGGCGGTGTGTACAAGGCCCGGGAACGTATTCACCGCGGCATGCTGATCCGCGATTACTAGCGATTCCGACTTCGTGCAGGCGAGTTGCAGCCTGCAGTCCGAACTGAGAACGGTTTTAAGAGATTTGCTTGCCGTCACCGACTCGCGACTCGTTGTACCGTCCATTGTAGCACGTGTGTAGCCCAGGTCATAAGGGGCATGATGATTTGACGTCATCCCCACCTTCCTCCGGTTTATTACCGGCAGTCTCGCTAGAGTGCCCAACTGAATGATGGCAACTAACAATAGGGGTTGCGCTCGTTGCGGGACTTAACCCAACATCTCACGACACGAGCTGACGACAACCATGCACCACCTGTATCCGATGCTCCGAAGGAAGCTCTATCTCTAGAGCGGTCATCGGGATGTCAAGCCTTGGTAAGGTTCTTCGCGTTGCTTCGAATTAAACCACATGCTCCACCGCTTGTGCGGGCCCCCGTCAATTCCTTTGAGTTTCAACCTTGCGGTCGTACTCCCCAGGCGGAGTGCTTAATGCGTTAGCTCCGGCACTAAGCCCCGGAAAGGGCCTAACACCTAGCACTCATCGTTTACGGCGTGGACTACCAGGGTATCTAATCCTGTTTGCTCCCCACGCTTTCGAGCCTCAGCGTCAGTGACAGACCAGAGAGCCGCTTTCGCCACTGGTGTTCCTCCATATATCTACGCATTTCACCGCTACACATGGAATTCCACTCTCCCCTTCTGCACTCAAGTTAAACAGTTTCCAAAGCGTACTATGGTTAAGCCACAGCCTTTAACTTCAGACTTATCTAACCGCCTGCGCTCGCTTTACGCCCAATAAATCCGGACAACGCTCGGGACCTACGTATTACCGCGGCTGCTGGCACGTAGTTAGCCGTCCCTTTCTGGTAAGATACCGTCACAGTGTGAACTTTCCAGCTCTCACACTCGTTCTTCTCTTACAACAGAGTTTTACAATCCGAAGACCTTCATCACTCACGCGGCGTTGCTCCGTCAGACTTTCGTCCATTGCGGAAGATTCCCCACTGCTGCCTCCCGTAGGAGTTTGGGCCGTGTCTCAGTCCCAGTGTGGCCGATCACCCTCTCAGGTCGGCTATGTATCGTCGCCTTGGTAAGCCGTTACCTTACCAACTAGCTAATACAACGCAGGTCCATCTACTAGTGATGCAGTTGCACCTTTCAAGTCAACATCATGCAATGTCGACTTTTATGCGGTATTAGCTATCGTTTCCAATAGTTATCCCCCGCTAAGAGGCAGGTTACCTACGCGTTACTCACCCGTTCGCAACTCCTCCGCTCGGTGCAAGCACCAAGCTTCAGCGTTCTACTTGCATGTATTAGGCACGCCGCCAGCGTTCATCCTGAGCCAGGATCAAACTCTCATTAAAATAATTGTTTGTCTTAAACTCATTCTGTCACTGACAGATTTATTGTTTTTTATTGTTCAGTTACTATAACTTCAGTTGTAGTGCCCCTGCACATTGGTTCGTCTTGTTCAGTTTTCAAAAGGTCTTTGTCGCTCTCTCGCGACAACTATATTAGTATATCATGACCTGACTTACTGTCAATACTTTTTAAAAAATTTTATTTTATTGAAAGTTTTTTACTTACCAATTGTCAAGTCAAGTACAACAAAGGTGTCCCTCTAATTAAGTGAGTTTTTCTCAAGCTGTTTGATTTAGCTCAAACAGTTTTTTTGCGGACTGATAACCATGATTCGTCTCGGTCTTTCATTGATGCCCTTTGAAATGAACTCTCTTAGTAGTCCATTGAAATGTTCATTTGTACCTTGGTCATAAGATGAATAGGCATGAGCAAAATAAACATCTAAGCCCTCTATCTCACCCAATGAAGAAAAATTTGTTTCCATTATCCGTAATGATGGACTTAATCGGGTAAAGCTTCATAGACTCTAATACGGCTTGATTGACATACTCTTGTCTTCTTCTCTACGAGTTTCTTTTGTGATAGCATAACGTGTTTGTCATTCTACCAAGGTCAGAATAGAAGGTTCTCCTACTGTCTTTCCCCCAGAACAGAATCGATTTACCAATCTCCAAAAAAACGGGAACGATTATTGATCTCTTCTGGTCTTTCTTTAATTGACTTTCCTAGATGTTTCTTGGTAAAGGGGCGCTTGCTAAATTTCTTACGGATCCGCACTGCTCTTGGCAAATCAATAACCATAATTCTAACAATCCATGATAGATATAGATATAGAGCGTCTTGGTTGAAGGTACAACTACATCTACATGTTTTAATTTATAGGTGTGAACAAATGTATCCACGCTATATATTCTCGGTTTCTCTTTCATAGCTTCTGTAAATTCTATCAGAAAGTCGTCTGAAACACGATCCAGTTTCAGATAATAACTGGCTTCTCTAGCATAACGATAACGATTTTGGACAGCATCTGCATAGTGTTTTTTGATTTTTCCTAGACATCTTCTGTTTTTTGCTAGTAATGCTTCATATTGTTCTTTTTTCTTTTGTTTTAAATAGAATTTTTACTGTTAATTTTTCTTTAAAACGTTTTAATGCATCTCTCAGAACAACCAGCTCATCTAAATATATTTTTCTTGATGAAATTCTGTGACTAATTTCTCCAATTTCAATATATGGAAGTCTATTAATTTTTCTCTTATCACTTTCCTGTTGTCTTATTTTTATCTTTAATATGATTTCTAAATTTTTGTTTTGAAATATGTATAAAGTAATTCTTCATTTGTTTCAATTTCAGGATTTTTTTGATAAAGTTCAAAGAGAGTTAGCTGTCCTTCTTGTTCCCAATCATCCTTTTCCCATAACTGAATATAATATTCCTTTTCACATTTTCTTACGATATATTTTACTTTTTTGATACATTTTATTAAATTCCATAAGCTCTCCTTTCTTTTATCTGTATTTTATAAAAATAAAGAAGCCCAATGGACTTTTTTTTTCTATTCTGCACGTTTTTTCAACTATTTGGTCATTATTTTTGACTATTTTGTCCAAATACACAAAAACTGCCACCTGGTGACAGTTTATCGATAGTCCGTACGGGATTCGAACCCGTGTTACCGCCGTGAAAAGGCGGTGTCTTAACCCCTTGACCAACGGACCATTTTTACAACATATTCTATTATACAGAATATTTTTTTTCACTTTTTCTGTCAACACTTTTTAATAGAAAAAAAAAGAAGGAAATATTTTCCTTCTTTTTGAATTTGAAAGAAGGTTATTTTTTCTTCTAATTTTGACTTAATCTCATCATATGATAGAGGTTTTGCTTCTTCTTCTAATTCATGCTCTGAATTTTCAGGCATTTTTCCTGTTTCATGTATAATGATTTAATTTGAACACTATCCAAGGTTTCATATTTTAATAGAGCTTCAGCAATCAGTTTATGCGTTTCTCTATTTCCTTGAATAATTTCTGCCGCTTTATTACGGGCTTCATTCAACAGACCACGAACTTCTTCATCAATTTCATATGCAGTTTGCTCTGAAATGATTTTTGTGGGCTCGCAGCGCCAAACATCGCATGGTTTCCTTCATATTGAACAGGTCCAAGTTTTTCACTCATACCATATTCAGTAACCATTGATCGTGCTAACTGTGTGGCTTGTTCAAAGTCATTGGAAGCACCTGAAGTTTGAGCATTGAAGATAATTTCTTCTGCGACACGTCCCCCCATCAGTCCTGCCAACTGCTCTTTCATATCTTCTTTAGAAAGTAACATTTGATCTTCTTTTGGAAGAGCAATCATGTAACCGCCAGCTCGACCACGAGGAACAATAGTAACTTTATGAACCACACGAGCATTTGATAAGACCAGACCAACGATCGTATGACCAGCTTCGTGATAAGCAACCATTTCACGTTCTTTTTTTGTGAAATCGTCCGATCTTTCTTAGATGGACCTGCAATAACACGATCTTCTGCTTCATCGATATCAGCAAAGCATCAATTATTCTTTTTTATTTCGACGAGCTGCAACCAAGGCCGCTTCGTTCAAAACATTTTCGAGATCAGCACCGACAAATCCTGGTGTTTGTTGAGCAACCAATTTCAAGTCGACGTCTTGAGCAAGTGGCTTATTCTTAGCGTGAACACGAAGAATCGCCTCACGACCTTTCACATCTGGACGCCCAACCAATACTTTACGGTCAAAACGACCAGGACGAAGAAGGGCAGGGTCAAGGACATCAGAACGGTTAGTTGCTGCGATAACAATGATTCCTTCATTACCTTCAAAACCATCCATCTCAATCAGGAGCTGATTAAGGGTTTGTTCACGTTCATCATTTCCACCACCAAGACCTACACCACGTTGGCGCCCAACAGCATCAATTTCATCGATAAAGATAATGGCTGGTGCTGCTTTTTGGCATCTTCAAAAGTGAACGAACGCGGCTAGCACCAACCCCAACAAACATTTCAACAAAGTCAGAACCAGAAATAGAGAAGAACGGAACACCAGCTTCACCGGCTACTGCTTTAGCTAAAGAAGTGTTTTTCCTGTTCCTGGAGGGCCTTCAAGAAGCACACCTGCTGGGATTCTTGCACCCAATTTAGTAAAGCGTTTAGGATCTTTTAAAAATTCAACAACTTCAACTAATTCTTGTTTTTCTTCTTCCGCACCTGCTACATCTGAAAAACGAACTTTAATATCTTCTTTATTAGCAGCGCGGGCTTTATTACGACCAAAGTTCATGGCACCTCTGGCACCTCCGCCACCGCCTTGGTTCATCATGGAGAAGAAGAAGAACATGACAATAACAAATGGAACAATTGAAGTGAGAATTGTTATCCACATGCCACTTGAGCTCTCACGCTTAATGGTGATTTCTGCTTTGTGGTCAGCTGCTAATTTTTGTAATTCATTGACAGTGATATCAGATGGAAGGATGACACTAGTAAAGCGAGATACTTTTTGAACACTTGGGGTAAAAAATTGAATTCCTGTATCTTCTTTTGATTCTTTTTGCTTTATTATAGGTCCCTGCAATTTCAATCACACTACCATTCGGTTGGTAACTAATCGTCTTTACATTGTCATTTTTAATTTCCTTGACCAATTCTGTGTAGTTGATTTGCTGACTTTGACCAACTCCATTACCCGCAAAAAGTACTGGAACCCTGTCACAGCCGCTACAATAATCAACAAATACAGAAAAGGATTTCGAACAAAACCGTTGTTTTTTCTGTTATTCATCTAGTCTCCTCTATTTTGAGTACACTTCTTCTTTTTAATACACCAACATATGGTAAGTTACGATAATTTTCATCATAGTCTAAACCATATCCTACAACAAACTCATTTGGAATCGTAAAGCAGGTGTAATCTGCTTCAATCTCAACCAAACGTCCTTCAGGTTTATCCAGTAAGGTAGCAATCTTTACAGATGCTGCATTTCGTTCTTCAAAGAGTTCTTTTAGACTCTTGAGGGTTTTACCTGTATCGATAATATCTTCTACAAATAAAATATCTCTACCAGTAATATCTTGGTCGATATCCTTGATAATATTAATAATACCTGAGCTTGCTGTACCACCATGATAACTTGAAACCAGCATAAAATCCAATTCAATATGTGTATCTACGTGGTTGATCAACTCTGCCATAAATGGAACAGAGCCTTTCAAAATTCCAACAAAAATTGGATTTTTTCCTTGGTACTCTTTTTGTTAGGGTTTCACCCAATTTCTTTGCTGCTTCTACAATTTCATCATGTGAAACCAATACTTTTTTATATCTTTTTCTAACATGTTTTTACCTATCTATTTTTTTGAATATAAAGACTATCTTTCATTATACCACTTTTTGAGGGCTGACTCAAATCACTCGTTACCAATCCCACTACAGAAAGAATATTATGATTTTGTTCTATAATGAGAGCCTTTTTTTGCCGAAGCGAAATTGGAATTTTATGGTTGATAAACCACCGTCTTAATTTTTGATGGTGGCCATTAACAAGCAGGTGATCTCCTTCCTTTCTCCCTCTAATTAAGATGGGAGTTTCGCGTGAAACAGAAAGAATTTCTACATTTCCCCCTACTAATGGTTGTCCAAAAGATAGTTTATAATTTGCAATTTCAAAGATATTCCCAAATTCTAACAAAAATGGAGGGACTTGGTCATCCGACTTTTTGACTGATTTTTGTATTTTCAAAGAAATCATATTCCTGATGTAGTTCATAATTCGACTTTAAATAATGGACGCAATTTCTTTTTTTTCGCAGTAAATTTAATAATTCTTGAAACTGGGCCCTACCAAGTTGCAAATCTGGAAATTGTGCCAGATACTCTTCTAATAAGAATGATTGTACAGAATGAGAATACGTTCTAAAAGAAGATAAATCTTGAATGGTTAACTCGCTAGTCAATTCTTTCAGTGCTTGGTGCCAACGATTCACTTCCTCTGCTAAATAGCGAAGACTTGCTTGCATTTGGGGATTTTCTTTTTCAAATTCTGGAAGGTATTGATGGCGTACACGATTTCGAAAATAGTCCTGTGAGTCATTGCTACTATCTTCAAAGTGAGGGATTTCCATCAACTCATCTTTGGTAAAAGTTAACAAAGGACGGATTAACTCACCCCTTGCCAAATGGTTGGCGTACAGGAATACCACTTAAATGGCGTAATTTTTGTTCCTCGTATCAAGCGCATGAAAGTTGTTTCAGCTTGATCATTTGCATGATGACCTGTTACTAAAGCGGTGCAATCCTCTTTCTCCATAATCTGTTTAAAAAAATCATAACGAAAGGTACGAGCTTTTTGCTTCCTGTAAAATCACCCGAATAGTGAGCCACATGGATACGTGTCTCTCGCCTATCAGCTAGCGTTCGAAGTTCACTTTCTTCTAAATCCGATTCTGGTCTTTGTCCATGATTGACATGAGCGAGTACCAGATGGATTTTCAATCGTTCTTTATTCTTATATAAAAGTTCATACAGATTCATTGAATCCAATCCACCAGATAAGGCAACTAAAACACGGCGATGGGGAGTAAATAGATCTTGTTTTTCACAAAACTCTAAAAATCGCTTTTCCATTATTTCAATACCTCATAGATATCTTTTGAAATGTTGGAAATCGTATCATAATTCGAATGATCTGTAAAAATGGCTATTACATAGGGTGAATTTGTGTATAGAATCGCAACATCATGTCTAAAATCATAGGCATCTCCAATTTTATGAGCAACTTTTACTGGAATGTCACGCGCAATCCGTTGATCATCATATTTTTGTCGAGGAGAGTGCATCAATAATAGGGCCATTTTGTTGATAGATAGCCTCCATGACATTGCCAGCCATTTCAGCGGATGCTTCTCTTTTTTCAACATCCCAATGTTTTCTTTGCAATTTTATCCAAAGTTTTTTGAAGTCTTGATCTGATTGATGAGTGACATAATAATTCAAGATATTATGTCCAACATTATCTGATTCTTTTGCAATTTTATCTACCAACTCTTGAACACTGTATTCTTTTCCATCTGGTGTTTTTGAAAGACTACCACTTCCTTCTGGTTCATAGCCTCCTTTGAAATCATTTACTTCTGGAATATATTTGTAGGTTGTAGTTGGAGAAATGGCTTTTTATTGAGCTGTTCTTGGACGTAGTACAAGTATGGTAATTTCGTTACACTGGCAGAATACAGTTCTTTGTTGCGGATTGATTCCAGCAGTATTTCCAGTCTCTAATTGTTTTACATAGATTCCATACGAAGGAGAATTGTATTTACTATTTAACAAGTCCTGGACTTTTTCCATTCGATTATCTTTTTCAGTGACGAATGCTTTGTTCACCCAGCCCTGACCTTCAATCTCCACAAACTCATCTCGTAAAGTCTTAGCTGTACGTAAGACTGTCACTTTTGTATAAGGAGAAAGAGGTGTACTTTTTTTTCTTTTGCACCATTTATTAAGGGTCGGTCGTACACTTTAAAACCAGGTTTTAGCCACATTTCTTGTTTTTTTTTCTTGTGTTTCTTGTACAACATCAGAAAAAATGACAGAAGAATCTGCTAATACATATCCTTTATCTGCTATTTTAAATACAGCTTTCCCTTCATCATTTACAAAGAGTTGTTCGATTGTAAACGGTGTGTTGGGAAGAATTTCTCCTTTTGCTTTTTTTCAACTGAGGATCAGAAAAAAACAGAAATTTTTGCGATAGACATTAGGATTCGCTGGAATTGAAGAAAAATAAAGTTCTGATGGATGAGCCATTGTCTGAGAAGACTCAGACTGCTCGATACTCGCTGCTTGAGACCCAATAAATAAAATTGGAACTAACAATAGGAGCAGAAATCGTTTAGACACCTGTATTCCTTTCCTTTTCATCCTTTTGAAGTTTGATCATTTGATTTTTTTTTTTTTTAATTCCTCTAATTTTTCATCCGAAAATTCAAGAAATTGTTTAACTGTTTGTAAGATATTTTCCATCGGTTATTGGGGGAGTAAATCTGGGATGGTATAAACATATTCACCATCTTTTGAAAAAGAATACTTAGCGCGTGCATATTTTGTTGCATAATCATCGTCTTTTTAATTTTTTTAGCGATGTCTTGTTGGTATTCTTTTTTTTGTTCACTTGTTTCTTTATACTCTTTTTCCAACTGTTTGTATTGTTCTTTTTATCTTGTAGCGATTGATAGCTCTGGGCTAAATTATAAGTTGGAAGAATAAATAATAACATGACCAATATCAAAACGAGCCCCTAGAAAACGATTGCGTTTTTTTTCTTTCTTCTTCTAAAAAACGTTTTCGCTGACTTTCGTCTTTGATATATTTATTGTTCATTTGAACGATATTTTTAGGCATCTGCTTCAATCCTTGTTTCACTTATAATCTCGTACATTTTGGATGCATCTTCTTTTTTGGTACTATCCAACATTTCCAAGACTTTAACCGTCAATACTTTATTTCCAAAACGAATTTCGATTTGGTCATTCACTTTCAAATCCGTTGAACTTTTGGCTAATACTCCATTGACTTTGATTCGCCCTTTATCTGCAACTTCCTTTGCAACAGGACGACGCTTAATAATGCGAGAAACTTTTAAATATTTATCTAATCTCATACTGTCACCTCTAACATAGTATTGTATCATTTTTTATACATAAAATGCGAAAAATGAGCTAAGAACTGCTAGTCCTCTTTTTTTTCCTGTTTAATTTCCAATAAGGTTTGACCAAATTGCTTCAGAGCTTCTAAAATTTCAAAATCTTTCTTATTTCGAATATCGAAGATCACTTCAATCAATCCCTTTTCTTCTGCAATCTGTGCCTTTAACTGTGTCATTGACAGAGCTTTGAAATAATCCTGTGTTAAAAACAGTTGTTTGGCAATAGGTTCAAATTTCACTGTCACTTTTTGTTGTTTTCTCTCAACAAGACGGACAAAGACTTGATCCAAGTAAGCTTTCACTAAACCAATTTCAAGTAGGTAGGCGACAACATCTGGGTATTCTCCAAAACGATCGATCAATTCATCTTGCAAGTATTCATAGTCCGTCGCAGAATTCATTTCACGAATTTGTTTGTAAATTTCAATTTTTTTGACGTTGATCTGAAATATATTCATTAGGTAAATACGCATCTATTTGAAGGTTCAACTCTGCATTGCTCTTTTGCCTACGATGCTCTTGGCCTTGTTTTTTAGCAATAGCTTCTTCTAACAATTGAGAATACATTTCAAAACCAACTGAATCGATGAAACCAGATTGAGAAGCTCCAAGGATATTCCCTGCTCCACGGATCGATAGATCTCGCATAGCAATTTTAAATCCAGACCCCAACTCAGTAAAACCTTTAATAGCTTCTAAACGTTTTTCAGACACTTCTGTAAGAGATTTGTCTGGACGATACATCAAATAAGCATAAGCAATTCGATTGCTTCGTCCCACACGACCTCTTAGTTGATAAAGAGTTGAAAGTCCCATATGATCTGCATTTTCAATAAATAAGGTATTGGCATTTGGAATATCCACACCTGTCTCAATAATGGTTGTCGTCACTAAGACATCGTATTCGCCATTAATGAAATCCAACAGGGTATTTTCAGGCGAACTTCACTCATCTGGCCATGAACAAAGCCAATCGAAGCCTCTGGAATCAACTCTTTTTAATTCAGACACCTTTTGTTCAATTGTATCTACCTTATTGTAAAGATAATAGGCCTGTCCTCCACGATCCATCTCCCGCAACACAGCATCTCGAATAATGGTTGGATTGGTCTCTAGTACAAAAGTTTGCACAGGATATCGATTGGTAGGAGGTGTTTCAATGACAGACAAATCTCGAATTCCTAGCATAGACATATGAAGAGTTCGAGGTATAGGGGTAGCTGTCAAGGTAAGCACATCCACCTTTTTTTTTCAATTCTTTCAAGGTTTTCTTTGTGCTTCACTCCAAAACGTTGTTCTTCATCGATCACGATTAAGCCTAAGTCTGAAAAAACAACATCTTTGGACAAGAGCCGGTGAGTTCCAATAATAATATCCACTCGTCCTTTTTTTCAACTTTTCAAGCGTTTCTTTCTGCTCTGCCTTACTCTGGAAACGACTTAAAACAGCAACTTCTACTGCAAAAGATTCAAAACGCTCCTTAAAATTGGCATAATGTTGTTGGGCAAGAACAGTGGTAGGAACCAGCACTGCTACTTGTTTATGATCATTTACTGCCTTAAAAGCTGCTCGCATAGCGACCTCTGTTTTCCCAAAACCGACGTCTCCAACCAGCAATCGGTCCATCGGACGATTCGATTCCATATCTTTTTAATTTCTTCAATGGAACGTAATTGGTCATCTGTTTCAATATATGGAAAATCTTGTTCAAAAGCCTCTTGATTTTCATCATCTTTGGAATAGGCAAATCCTTCTAATTGACTACGCTCAGCATAAAGTTTTATCAAATCATCCGCAATGTCCTCCACCTGGGTCTGAACCTTTTGCTTCGTTTTTTGGAAACGCCCATCATTTAACTTGTTAATTTTTGGCGTTTTTCCATCACTTGCAACGTATTTGGACAACATCTGAATCTGATCGACAGGAATCGAGATGCGATCTCCATTTTGATATTGAATTGAAACATAATCACGATGGACACCCGAAATTTCAATCGTTTCAATTCCCAAATATTGACCAATACCATGAACTTGGTGAACAACATAGTCCCCTTTTTCCAATTCATTATAATTTTTTAGGCGTTCTGCATTGGAAATATTTTGCCTTCGAATCTTTCGTTTGATCTTTTTCTGATAAATTTCTGATTCTGTAATGTAGACAATTTTTTCATCAACAAATTGAAAACCGTGAGCTAATCCTCCAACGACTAATTGACTAGCTTGAGGAATGATCGTATCCCCATCAATATAATCTAATCGAATCCCATACTCTTCTAAATTTTTATGGAGCTGTTGAAGATTGTGATGAGAAGTTGCTTGGACAATAACAGTATAGTTTGATTTTCGATACCGTTCAATTTCCTCTTTTTAGTAAATCAAATTGTCCAAAAACTCCTGCATTGGATATTGATTGAATTGATACAAATGATCAAACTTCAGATTTCCCAATCCTTTTTGAAAGTTTGAAAAATAAGTTGCAGGCGTATATTTTCGTAATGTTGTACTGGTGTCTGCAAAATACACTTGGCGAGAAGAAGCTCTATTTTTATGTAAATCTTCCGTCAAGAGATTAGCTGTATCTAGTTCAAATCTCGCTATTTGATCTGCTATTTTTTTGATAATCATCCAGAAAAACAGGAGTGTGTTTAGGGAGATAATCGAATAGGGTATATTGCTTCTCGTAAAAGAAACTAATAAATTTTCTAAGATCCGGATGAAGTTTCCTTTGAGAAATATCTCCTAAAATTTCTGCTAGATAAGATTTAAATTCTTCATTCGCGCTCTGTTCTTGCAATTGTTCGATTTGCTGCTGACCACGGATGAAATCTTCCTCTTGCAACAATAGATCACTCACTGCCTTCAGTTGAACTTCTTCAACATTTTCAACAGAACGCTGACTTTCTGGGTCAAAGATTCGGATCCCATCAATCTCATCCCCAAAAAATTCAATCCGATAGGGTTTGGAGTTGGTCGATCTCAAAGATATCTAAAATATCTCCTCGTAGACTAAACTCTCCCTGTTGCAAAACTTGGCTCACCTTTTGGTAGCCAATCTTCTGTAATGTTTCACTCAGAGTAGTTAAGTCTATTTCTTGACCAACCTTCAATTGAAAAATGCTAGATGCAAAAAAACTTTAGGAGAAGGTAATAGTAGTTTTATACCACTCACATTGGTCACAAGGATGCCTTGACGATCTTCTTGACATAAAAAGTTCAAAGCCTCTAATCGTGCAAATTGCCTTTCTTGTGAAGCAAAAATAAATTCTGCTAAAGGGTTATCATCTCCCAAAAATGTATGGACTTTCTCTTCTCCAAGTAAAAGCAATAAAATCACTAGCCAATCGTTCTGCTTCGTTATAACTGGAAGTAATGAGGACTGCTTTTTCAATAGAATCAAAGGCTGAAGCCATTACAATAGCCTTTGTGGTCGCAGACAATCCTAAGATCAATTCCCTATTATTTTTTGCAAACCTTGTTGCCAGGATAGAAGGTTGGAGTTTTGACTCACTAAATCAATTACATTCATCTACTTACCCGTTGTATTTCTGCATGCTTCTTTCAAAATTTTCTTCTACCAAGTAATCGTTTAACCGCTTCTTCTACTGATCGATTGTTTGTAGAATAGTGATGTAATCGTCTTTATCAAATTTTCCTAATACATGATGAACAACTGACATGCCCTGCTTAGGTCTTCCAATTCCAATCTTAATTCGATAAAAAGTCTGAGTTCCAATATGATTAATAATCGATTTGATTCCGTTATGACCTCCAGCTGATCCTTTAGCTCGAAGACGAATCTTACCAACTTCCATATCTAAATCATCGTAAATAACCAAAAGATCTTCAATATCCAGACCATAATAGGTCAGAAGGGCATGGACTGCTTTTCCACTCTCATTCATGAAAGTGGTTGGCTTTACAAAATAGACCTTTTCTCCATTTAAAAATGTTGAGGCGATATCAGCTTGAAAAAATCTTATCATGGGAGAAAGTAAGATTTAAAGACTTTTGCCATTTGATCAACTAACATAAAGCCTACATTGTGTTTCGTTTCAAAATACTTATCACCTGGATTTCCCAATCCAACAATTAATTTCGTCATCTCTTTCCTTTCAAAAACACTAAAAGGGTTGGAAATATTTTTTCCAACCTTTACATTTTTTAACTCTCTTATACATTAAAACGGAATTCCATGATGTCCCCATCTCGGACAACATATTCTTTTTTTCCTTCTTCGCGCAAGCGTCCTGCTTCTTTAACAGCCTTTTCAGAACCATATTTGACCAAATCATCATAGGACATGGTCACGGCACGAATAAATCCTTTTTCAAAATCAGAGTGGATTATTCCAGCAGCTTGAGGAGCTTTCATACCACGTTTGAAGGTCCAAGCACGCACTTCTTTTTCACCAGCTGTGAAATAAGTGCCAAGCCCCAACAAGTGTGGTAAGCTGCACGCGTGAGTTTATCAACTCCAGACTCTGTTAGGCCAATCGCCTCTAAAAATTCTTGTTTATCTGCATCATCTAGCTCAGAAATTTCTTCCTCAGCACGCGCAGAAATCACCACTACTTCCGCATTCTCTGTTGCTGCAAATTCACGAATTTGTCTTCACATATTCAATAGAGTCTGGATCTGAAACTACATCCTCATCCACATTAGCAACATAAAGAACTGGTTTAGTGGTCAAAAGGAAAAGTCCTTTCACCACTTTTTGTTCTTCCTCAGTGAATTCAATGGTACGTGCTGACTTTCCATCTTCAAGAACAGGTTTTATTCTTTTGAAGAATGTTAAACTCGGCTACAGAATCCTTATCTTTTTGTGTACGAGCGATTTTTTCTACACGCGCATAGCGCTTATTCATAGACTCAAGATCTGCCAAAATTAATTCTACATTAATGGTTTCATTATCGGCTATTGGATCAACAAAGGCATCTTCACGACCTTGCTCCCGCATGACATTTTCATCATCAAAAGCACGTACCACATGAACAATGGCATCTACTTCACGGATATTGGCCAAGAATTTATTACCAAGTCCTTCTCCTTTAGAAGCCCCTTTCACAATCCCAGCAATATCTGTAAATTCAAAAGTAGTTGGAACTGTCTTTTTAGGAGTAATCATTTCCGTCAATTTTTGAGGCGTTCATCTGGAACTTCTACCATCCCAACGTTTGGATCAATAGTTGCAAATGGATAGTTTGCAGCTTCCACTTGTGCGTTTGTAATTGCATTAAATAATGTTGATTTTCCTACGTTTGGTAATCCTACAATACCGGCTGTTAATGCCATTTTTTCTTTTTCTCCGTTCAAATTTCAATCTCTTTCATTATAACATAATTCAAAAGACAAGTGATGAAAAATGAAATATTTCATCACCTTTGAAACTAGATTTTTTCATCAAACTGTAACGTTCTAAAAAAAGATAAATATGGTATACTCTATTTAACAATGAACAAAGGAGTTTTTCAGATGAAAAAAACAAACATGGAAATCTATTTTTCTTTCTTTAATTGCTATCTTTACTCTCTTTCTTCTTGGAGCTTGTGGACAACAATCTGTTCAAAAATCCTATCTTCAGGGAATCAGCCAAGAAAAGAAAACCGATGTTCGTATTACAATAGAACATAAAGGAGATAAAGCGATCAGTAACCAAACCACCACTACTATTTATTACAAAGAGGCAGGAGTTACGAAAGATCAATTAAAGGAAATGATCGATAAATATGATGAAGAATACAAAGATGTCAAAGGATTCACACAGTCTGCTGAATATAAAGATGATTATATGGTTGAAAAAACAACACTAAATTATGAAAAGGCAGACTTAGATCAACTAATTGAAAAGAAATTAGTAACAACACAAACAAGATAAAAAAGTCGACTATATCAGCTTCAAATCAACTTTTGATATGATGAAACAGGGTGGTTTCAAAGAAGTTAAAAATGGAAAATTTGAAGAATTAAAATAATCGAAAAGGTTCGGTCACATAAGTGACTGAACCTTTTATAGTACTTTCTTCATTTTCTGTTCAAAATCATGGCGACTCATCATGACCACATGATCACAATTGCTACACTTGATTTTTATGTCTGCACCAAGTCGCGTAATTTCCCAACGATTTGCCTTCTTGCCTGTTTCTTTAATCACACAAGCGTGAGGCTTTTTTTTCATTTCTACAAAATCACCTAACGTATACATGATTCACCTTTGTTAATTTGTGCGAACTGGCGTAATCAATTGAATGAACCCTTGTTCATTTCCTTCTGGAACCAATGTAAACGGTCTAACAGAAGAAATAAAACGAATAACAACTTGTTCACTGTCAATAGCTTTGAGCGCTTCAATCAAATAAGTTGGATTAAAGCTAATGGACAAATCCTCTCCTGAAACGGCGTTCGTATCGATCTCTTCATTTACTCGTCCAACTTCTGGTGAATGAACATGGGAAGAAACCACTCCATTTTTGAACTCTAATTTAACCGTTCCGTTTTGAGTCGCATTTGAAAGAAGACGAGCACGCTCCATTGCAAATCGAAGGTTGGCCACATTGAAGGTTGCCTCTGTATTGAATTCTGTTGGAATGAGACGGTCTGTATCAGGATAATTTCCTTCTAGCAAACGGGTATAAAAACTAATGTGTTCACTTCTAAAGAGAATTTGATTGTTAGCAAAGAAAACCTCAACTGTTTCAATATCATCAGAAAAACAGAGGTGAATTCACGAAGAGAAGCGACTTGGGATGACAACATCAAAGTTGTCTCCATTTTTCTCCAGTGTAATCACTTTTTTGACTCATACGGTGAGAATCAGTTGCCACTGTTTTTAACTCTTTATTATCCGATAAAACAAAGTGAACACCTGTCAAAATTGGACGACTTTTCTTGTACACTTGCTGCAAATGCTGTTTCATTAATTAATTGTTTTAATAATTTTGTTTCCAAAACTAATGGATTACTTGCAGCAATTTCTTGAATACGTGGATATTGATCTGCATCTTTTTCCTTTAAGTGTAATTTCTGATTTTCCACTTGTTAAAAGAACCTGTTTTTGTTCAATCTCTTTAAAATCTAAAGTAACATCTGGTAAACTTGAAACCACATTAATAAAGAAAGTTGCTTCCAATAAAATAGAGCCTGAAGAAGTCACCAATAAACCAGCATTTTCATCTTTGATAGAAATAAAGTTTTCAATCGAAATTTGGCCATTCGATCCAGATAAGGCAACTCCTTCTGGAGTTACATCAATTTTAATCGTGGAAAGGATTGGGATAGCATTTTTTGAACTGATCGCTCTTTTGGTAGTATTTAATGCTTGTAAAAATAAAGTTTTGTTAATAGAAAAATTTATCATGGTCATTCCTTTTATTTATTTTATGATTAGTAAGTTAATAGTAATAGTAGATTGTGTGGAAGTTGTGGAAAACTCTCAGAATCCTGTCTATGACTTGAAAAGTTACTTGTTTAAAAATTGTGCATAACCCCTAGAAGTTTAGAGGAAGTTATCCACAGATTAATTTAACTTTTTTCTTGATACTTTGAATTTCGAGTCGTAGATTATCATCTGTGTCGACCATACTTTTAATTTTTTCATAGGCATGAATGACAGTCGTATGGTCTTTCCCACCGAATTCTTTTCCGATTCGAGGAAGTGAGTTGTCCGTCATCTCTCTTGAAAGATACATGGCCACTTGTCGTGCTAGGACAATATTCTGAACTCTTCGAGAACCTTTGATTTCTTTTTACACTGACTCCATAAAAGGCTCCAACTGCTTCTTGAATTTTTTCAATAGGGATGACAAGCATCTTGCTACTGTCGTTTTTACGAGCTCGAATAGCTTCAGCTGCAACATCGATCGTAATTTCTTTTAGTTTTTAACCTTCGCCATTAAAGAAATATCATTTAAGGCACCTTCTAAGTCTCGGACATTTGAATCAAACTGACCAGCTAGATATTCAAGTGTGTCATTAGGAAAAATATAGTCTAGATCTTCAATTTTATTCCGTAAGATGGCAATTCGAGTTTCAAAATCAGGTGGTGTTATATTTTGCGTTAATCCCCATTTGAAACGAGTAACCAACCGCTCTTCGAGACTATCTAAATGATCTGGACTTCGATCGCTTGTTAGAACAATCTGTTTGTTGTCGCTATGGAGGGCATTAAAGGTATTAAAAATTCCTCTTGAGTCGTGACTTTCTTCCCACCAAGTGACTGGATATCATCGATCAGTAAGAGATCAAGACTTCGATAGGTATTCTTGAACGTCTTCATTTCTCTAATCGAAGGTGTTCTAAAAATTCATTAATAAAGGTTTCTGCTGGGACATACTTAACCCGTGCATTTGGAATATTTTCTAAAATTTGATTTCCAATTGCGTTCAATAGGTGAGTCTTTCCAAGCCCTGGTCCACCATAGATAAACAATGGATTATAAGTTGTTGCTAAATTTTCAGAAACTGCAAGCGCTGCTGCTTTCGCCCAAATATTTCCATCCCCTTGCACAAAATTATCAAAAGGTGTACTTTGATTTCAGACCTGTATCAATTTTAGGCAACGGTTCGGTTGTCAAGCTACCTGAAGATAGTCTCCTATTCTCACTGCTATGACTGTTAGGAAGTTCTTCGAGATCTTCAAAAATAAACTGGAATTTTAAATCTGTATTGTAGACTTCAAAGCTGGCTGTGATCAAAGCATTTTTTAGATTTGTTTCCCAAAATAATTCTTTATAATTCCCATCAAGATAAATGGTAGCCGTCTCTCCATCGATTTTGACTAATTTTGAATCGGCGACAAAAAATCATACGCACTATCTTTTAGTTGTAATTGGGCTAATTCTAAAAAACGAGTCCAAAATTGCTCTTCTTGTGACACTATAAGACTCCCCTCCTTTTCTGGAATTGTATCAAATCATACGTACTCCTATTCTACCACAAACAAAAATAGTTTTCCACAGGCTAAATTTTCATGAAATTAAATTATAGTTTTAAACTTTTCCACAAGTTGTGGATTTAAATTCACATTGTTTTTAAAAGTTATCCACAAAGTGGGGATAACTAGAGAATATCCTTATTTTTCTTCTATTTACAAAAGATTTTTATGGTGGAAAAGCTTGTCAATATAAAAAATAAAAATAACAGCCTTATTTAAGGCTGTTGATAATTCGTTGGTATTCATCAAGACTGGAAAAAGAAATTTGGATAGTTCCTTTATTTTGAGAAGAGGAGTGTATCGTCACATCTGTTCCTAATATTTTTTTCAATCGCTGTTCCTCTTCCAGTAGGAAGCTCTCTTTTGTTTTTTATTTTTCTGTTTTCTTTTTGAACTGATCTTGCTTTCTAATGTTCGAACATTTAAATGATCCTGTTTGATTCGCTCCAACCAAAAGCGCTGCTCTTTTTCATCAAGAGGAACAAGAACACGCGCGTGAGCCGAAGAAATATCATTTTGAATGACTGCTTCTTGAACAGAGGGTGCTAGATGTAACAAGCGAAGCATATTGCTGATATAGGGTCTAGATTTCCCCATAAATTGAGCGATTTGGTCGTGCTTATAGCCATGATCAACGAGTTTTGGTAGGAGATAGCTTCTTCGATTGGATTGAGATCTTCTCGTTGAAGATTTTCAATAATGGCTTGTCGCATCATTTCTTGATCCGTTAACTCTTTAATAATCGCAGGAACAAGCTCTAATCCAGCAATTTTTGAAGCTCTAAAACGTCTTTCACCTGCAAGTAATTCAAAACCAATTATTGGAGATTTTCTGACAATAATGGGTTGAATTAAGCCATTTTCTTTGATTGACTGAGCCAGTTCTTCTAATTTTTCTTGATCAAATACTTTTCTTGGTTGGAAAGGATTGGTTCGAATGTCCTTTACCGCTATTTTTCTAATTTTTTCCATCTTATGAATAGAATAACACACCTTTACAAATTCGTAAAGGTGTGTTTACAAAAGTATGTCAAGAAAGTGAAAGAATTAATCGCTCAGATCCTCAGTTGATTTTGTCAACTTGATAGAAGTTGTTTGTTGTTTTCCATCACGATAGAATGTGACCTTGATTGTATCATTGATTTGGTGAGAATAGAGGGCGGATTGTAAATCTGCAGTTGACTCGATATCTGTATCATCGATCTTTGTGATGACATCATAACGTTGCAATTTATCTGAAGCAGGCATATTTTCAAGTGTTGAACGAACCAGTACTCCTCCAGAGATTTTTTCAGGAAGTTTTAATTGGCTTAAATCAGAAGTTGAAAGGTTGGATAAATCCATCATTTGGATTCCAAGAGCTGGTCGAACTACTTTTCCTTTTTCTTCTAGCTGCTTGATAATATTGACAACATCATTTGCAGGAATTGCAAATCCCATTCCTTCTACTGAAGTTTGTCCGTTATTTGAAATTTTACTTGAGGTAATCCCGATGATTTGTCCTTGAATATTGATTAATGGACCTCCAGAGTTTCCTGGGTTGATGGCTGCGTCTGTTTGTAGGCGCGTGTAGAGATATTTTGTCCATTATCGGCTTTCAATTTCACATTGCGGCCTTGGCTGGAAATAATTCCTTGGGTAACAGAATTAGCATAATCTGTTCCAAGAGGGCTACCGATCGCAATCGCAGTCTCACCAACCGTTAATTGGTTTGAATCTCCGAATTCAGCTACTGCCTTTGCTTTATCCGCACTGATGCGAACGACTGCAATATCAGAATAGACATCTGACCCAACTACTTCTCCGGGGACTTTATTACCATCTGCTAAAAGAATGTCTACTTTTTTGCACCATTGATCACATGGGTATTGGTAACAAGGTAAGCATATTTTCCTTCTTTTTTATAAATGACCCCAGAACCTTCACTAGAAATTTGTGAGTCTGAATTGTCTTCTTTTTTTCAAATAACCCCTTGATTCGAAGAATCAGAATAAGTAATCACAGAAACCACAGCATTTTTTCACCTTGTCTACGGCCTCACTGGTTGAAGTCGTATTTTTGTATGCTGTTTTAACAGTGGTTGAGTGGACTTGTTTACTTTCAGTATTGGAAGTAGAAAAATGGGTTGTTTGCAATATTAAAAGGTTCCAAGAAGCCCACCTAGAAAACCTACAACAAAAATGAGGGCTACGTTCCCAACTTTTTTTCAGTAAATTAGATGAAGATTTCATATTTTCCTCCTAAGGCTATCAAATTGTCTAAAGTATAAACAAACTTTCTTAATTATATCTTAAATTCCACAAGTTATCCACAATTTGTGGATAACTTGTAGAAATTAGTTGAGAAATGGCTTTAAAAAAGGACTTTATAGAATAGATTTCCTTTCTATAGCTGTGGATTATTTGTGGAATTGAAGAATTATGCTACAATAGGGGAATGAAAATTAAATTGATAACCGTTGGAAAATTAAAAGAAAAATACTTAAAAAGATGGGATCGCGGAGTATATTAAAAGGCTTGGTCGATTTGCAAAAGTAGAACAGGTTGAGTTAGTTGATGAAAAACTCCAGATCGTGCCAGTCAACTAAAAATCAACAAATCCTTAGAAAAAGAGGGGGAACGAATTCTCTCTAAGATTTCAGATAAGGAATATGTGATTGTATTGGCCATCGAAGGAAAACAATTTCCTTCAGAGAAATTTAGTCAAACGATTGACCAGATTATGATATCTGGTTATTCAAACCTTACTTTTGTTATTGGAGGCAGTCTTGGTCTGTCTCCTGAAGTGAAAAAAAGAGGAAATCTATTAATGAGCTTTGGTCAATTAACTCTTCCTCATCAGTTGATGAAATTAGTGTTGGTGGAACAAATCTATCGTGCTTTCATGATTCAACAGGGGAGTCCTTACCATAAATAACCTTGACGCTCCTTCCTTTTTCTGCTAAAATGAAGTAAGTTCGGTCTCATAGCTCAGCTGGATAGAGCATTCGCCTTCTAAGCGAACGGTCGCAGGTTCGAATCCTGCTGGGATCAAATGAGAGATGCAGTTTTGCTGCATCTTTTCTATTATGTAAAAATGTATAAATTTTCATTATCTATTAATTTTTGTATACTTCACTATAGATAAATAGTAATGGAATGATTTATTAGAGTATTTTTTTTAAAAAACTAACAATCCCTATATAGTGCAAAATGTAGATGATATAAATTGTGTAAAATAGTTTTCATTCATGTAACAAAAACATTACAATTTTACCGATTCCCTTTAATTTTAGGCTATTTTATATTATAATTTTTTTGTATATAAAATTTTATTTTTTATAATAATACTAGAGTATAATAAAATAGAAAAAACAAAGTGGGAGAGTTTGTGTGATTCAGTCATTAATCTTGTCTTTTTCTCTTGGGAGGGATCATTGTTCTGACGTTTGCATTAGTGGACGAAAAAAATCTATCAGGAACATCAATTTGCATTTATCTTTCTGCTGAGCACCTTTGTTCTTCTTTTTGAAAGTCTCTTAGTATTTTTAGATGTGACTTTATTTTCAAATATTCGACTCTCTGATTTAAATATGCTCTTATGGCCGGTTTATTTATATCCTTATTATCATTATGCCAATCGGACGAATCGCTTGTGCGCCATTTTTTATTCTTTTTTTACTTATTTAGCGGTTGAAGGAACAGCAACTTTTCTGACGATAATTGTCTCTTCAGTATTGGGGGATGCTGTTGTAGCAGCTACTCGATTGTCTACAATATGTGCATTCGTTTGCTTTCTTTAGGAATCATTTTGAAGTTAATTGACCTATTTGAATTTGATTTCACTCCTTTTATGAGAAAGAATTTGAAAAATATTTAAAGAGACTCATCTGTGTTTATTTTGCTATATTTGTAGTGATTAATTTTGCTTTATGGATTAGTGAACAAGCGCAATATAAAAATTTTGGGGAGTATGTTGGCAACGATTTGTTTTTTCTTTTGTAGTCAGCTTATTCCATATGAAAATCGAGCGAGATCAGTATCGTAAAAAATTTAGAACTGGAGTATAAAGAATTTTCTGAGCAACAAATGAGTCGGTATATGGCTGAAATTCAAAGTCTCTATTCTATTGTTAGGGGATTTCGTCATGATTTGGGAAATTTAGTTATTTCTATGTCATTAGCTATTGAGGAAGAAAATATTCCAGAAATACAGAGAATCCATAGAGAAGTATTGGAAAAAGGTTATAAAGAGATCAATACAGAAGCATTATCAGGATTCAACTTGGTCAATATCAAAGATTCTGCTTTACGAAGTATTTTGATTCGAGGTTGGTTGGATGCAAGAGATGCTGGGGTAGAAATGACCTTTGAAACAAGTGAACCAATTGAGCAACTACCAGTCGATTTATTGGATATCGTGAGAATTGTTGGGATTCTAGTGACAAACGCTTTGGAAGCTTCAAAAGAAGCAGAAGAAAAGAAAGTTCATATTGCTATTTTTCTATTTCAAAAATTGTTTACTTAGTGATTCATAATACAACAAATGAAATCACTTTTGATATTAGAAAAATATATGAAGAAGGCTATTCAACAAAAAGGAGAAAATAGAGGACTAGGATTAAATAATGTGAGAAAAATCTTAGCAAATTATGGAACGATGTTTTTAGAAACGGAATTGCAAGGAAATCGTTTTTTTACAAGTTTTGAAGATTGGAGGATATGAACAAGAATGAAGATTTTTTATTAGAAGATGAGCTCTCTCAACAGATACGGGTAGAAAAACATATTGCAGAAATTGCTAAGGAATTAGAAATTAAACTTGAAGTGATTTCTACCGGTAAAATTTCGAATTTGAAAATTATATCCAGCATTCGGATATCCACCAATTATATTTTCTAGATATTCATATCCAAGACAATGAGTATTGTGGGCTGGAAATTGCTCAAAAAATACGAGAAGCAAATCCTTATGCCATTATTGTTTTTATTACTACAAAATCAGAATTTGCTTCGATTACCTATCGTTATAAAGTATCTGCCTTAGATTTTATTGATAAAAATTTGAATGAAGATTTATTTAGATTAAAAATTAAGGAGTGTATTGAGTATCTAACGACTATTCAAATTGGAAATGATGATTTGACAGATTATTTTGAGTATGACTTTAAAGATAAAAAGATAAAAATTCCATTTAAGGATATTCTTTATATTGAAACTGTTGGTTCGGCTTATAAATTAAACTTAGTTGGGAAAAATTTTCAAAAAAGAAATTGCGGGAAGTTTATCAGATGTCTTGGAGAAAGATGTGGAGGAGAGATATTTCAGTCCCCATCAATCTTTTATCGTGAATAGAAGTATGATCATTGGAATGGATAAGAAAAAGAAACAGCTGCTGTTGAAAGAAGGGTATTCTTGTCCAATCTCAAGAAGCAATATCAAACGTGCCAAAAATTAATTGAAGAGCAAAATTTAGAATTTAGTGCTTGACAATTAGTTAAATTTTGATATAATGGGATATGTTCTGTTAATGAATATATGGTCCGTTGGTCAAGGGGTTAAGACACCGCCTTTTCACGGCGGTAACACGGGTTCGAATCCCGTACGGACTATTTTTGCTTCCGCCATAGCTCAGTTGGTAGTAGCGCATGACTGTTAATCATGATGTCGTAGGTTCGAGCCCTACTGGCGGAGCTAGTATAGCACCCATTTGGGTGTTTTTTATTTTGAAACAGGCTAGGATAATTGCTATCCTAGCCTTTTATTTATAATGAACGATATTTATATTCCTTAGCTTTTTTCGTCTTTTTATTTGTCTCCATTCGTAGAGGAAAAAGAGATTAATTCCAACGAAAAAGGAAATGCCTCCCTCAACTAAGCCTTGGGGAACAAATGTTAAGGTGACAGTTCCTGATCCTTTTGGAACATGAACTCCCATCAATCCTTTCTGGATGCGATGAATTCGGATAGACTTCCCATTTTGTTTAGCTGACCAGCCTTTATCATAAGGAAGTGTAAAAATAAGGGTAGTGTCTCTATTTGCGTTATAGGCTGCTACCAATTTGTTTTTTCTTTTTGTGAATAGCAACTTCTTGCTGACGAATGCTAGCGTTAGCTCGTGTGTATTGGTCAAGATCCAGAGCAAAAAATTCTGGTGTATCAAAGGAGACTGTCGAATTTTCTGGAAAACTCAAACGAATAGTAACTGTTTCCTCTGTGTCAAAATGGCCAATCGAAAAGAATGGAAAGGCGTTATCAATAGTATAGCGTTGGTTCTGTCCATTGTAGCTGATTTCAATCTCTTTCCGATCATCATTTGAAAATTGTAAATTTGGAACATTGACATATAGTTGGCTATGGGCAGGAACCGTTACTTCATATTGAATACTTGCGTAGGATAGATGACTATCTTCTTCAATTTTTGCAGTTTGCAACGAAGATGTAGTATTTTGTGAAGTAGGCGAGAGAATATTTAATTTCTTATAAAATTTATATTTTTCATCCGTGATTTGATGGATGAATCGTGTTTGATTATCCAGTGTTAAATTTGTAAAGGAAGCATTTTTATAAGTTTTTGCTGACAGAAAAGGCGATTGGTAAGGCATATTCGTTTTCTGAAAGTGAGACTCCATTTTTTGGTTGCAATCTCTTTAAATCCAAATTTTTGAACAGGTTGTTGGCTCAAATTATAGCGAACACCAAATAGACTATCCATTAAAATAGAATTATTTTGGTACCTAAGATTGAGGTTAGTTCCTTCAGATTTAAATCCAAGTTTGTCCAATGTCGAGCTCGCATCCGTATTTCGTACAGATGAAAATTGAGAAATTCCATTATAACAATACTTCATACTATCATTGCCCGTTTGTGGCTGTAGAATCTCAGTCCGATAATTTGAGTCTGTCTTCTTCTTACTAAGGATTGGATGGCTTTTAAGTCGCGTTCGTAGGATGACCGAGAAGCAAAGACCCATTCATTCGCAATTCCTTCCATTTGATAATAACTATTCACCGATAATTCAAAGATGGAGAAAAAAAGGATCGAAAGATAGAAAAGTCTAGGCGGTATCTTTTTTAGGATAAATCCTAAACAGACCAAATAGAAAGCAATTAAAAATTCAAAAGTAACAATAAAATTGACAGCATCTAAAAATTTATAGTGACTGCTGTAAAGGACAGTTGCTCCAAATCCTAGAATAAGGAGGAAATTAGCAAGACTAAAACGAATCCAAGTGATCTCCTCTATTCGATTTAGTACTTCTCCTGCCATCAGAATAATCGTCAAAGAAAAGATCCAAGAGTATCGATGAAGAAACATATTTGGCGCGTGCATACCTTGCCAAAGGAGATCTAATAATTGAAAACGAAAACTCAAAATAAGAATGATCAAGAGTATAAAGTAAGAAAGTTTCACGTGAAACTTGATCGACTTTACAAAGAAAAAAGGTGATCGCTAATAGAAGTGGAAATAATCCCACGTAGATCATTGGAATTGATCCATATTTAGTAGTGTCAAAACTTCCAATGAAATTTTTCGCAAATACGTCAAGATACCAACTTTTTTTTCTGTAAAGATACTGTCAACCTTTGAAAAACTTTCTCCATGAGTGCGTAAATCTAAGAAGGTTGGATATAACATCACAAGGCTTGTTATAACTGATAAAAGAGATACAATCACAAAATGAAAGAAGCGTTTTCCAATTCCTTTGATGTCCCATGACAGTTGTGTCAAGTACCATAAAATAAGAAAAATAGACATCATAAACCCAAAATAATAATTTTGGATAAACAAGCTGGTTAAGCTGATAAAGTAGAGAATCTCTCCCTCATTGTAAATGAGTTTTTTGAATCCATAAAGAATTAATGGTGCTAGGATAAAAACATCTAGCCAAGTTTTGATTTCAATTTGGCTGATAGCAAAAGCTCATAAGAGCAAATGATGTTGAAAGGGTAAGAACCAGGAATCTAGGAATTTTAGAAAACATTCCATGCAAACTAATATAAGTGCTTAATCCAATAGCTCCAAATTTAAGAAGAGTGATGAGATAAACAGCATCTGGCATGGATTGTGCATTAAAGAAGTAGACAAGAGGAGAAAAGAAACTTCCTAGATAATAGCTACTGAGTGCATAGAAATTAATGCCTAATCCACTTTGGAAACTGTAAAATAGGCTATCTGTCCCATGTAAAATATTTCGAAGTGTGGTATCAAAAATGACATACTGATGATAACCATCTCTAATAAGGGGGATGTATCACTGTTCCAGTAGATTCCTTGTGAGAGGTAAATAAAGAACATCATGATAGCTGGAATCAGGAAAGAAGATACTATAAAAAGGGATGTTTTTAGCTTTGTTTTATTCATATATTTCTACTGAAAGAGCCTGAAATCATTATTTCAGGGCTCTTTATTTTTATGATTGACTCCAAAGTTCTTTCACTTTTGCTTGAACTTCTTCATTTTCAAGAAAACTCATCATAGGTTTCATCAATACGATCGATTACGCCGTTTTTTGAAAGAACGATAATATGGTTGGCGAGTGTTTGAATGAATTCGTGGTCATGGCTGGCAAAAAGATAATCGATTCTTTAAAATTCTTCAATCCATCATTCAAACTTGAAATAGACTCCAAATCCAAGTGATTGGTTGGATCATCCAGTACAAGAACATTTGACTTGAGGAGCATCAATTTAGACAACATGACACGAACTTTTTCTCCCCCTGACAAGACGTTGACAGACTTGTTAACTTCGTCACCCGAAAAGAGCATACGTCCTAAGAAACCACGAAGGAAAGTATTGTCATCTTCTTCTTTTTGCAAATTGACGAAGCCAATCAAGAATACTTTCACCACCTGCAAAATCCCGGCTGTTGTCTTTTTTGGTAGATAAGATTGACTAGTTGTAACACCCCACTTGACAGTTCCTTCATATTCAATATCATCCATCAATGCACGGATCAAAGCGGTTGTTTGAATATCGTTCTGTCCGATAAGGGCGGTTTTGTCACCAGGACGTAAGATAAAGCTGATATTGTCAAGGATGGTTTCTCCATCAATCTTGACAGAAAGATTTTCAACTGTCAAGAGGTCATTTCCAATTTCGCGTTCTGCTTTGAAATTAATAAATGGGTACTTCCGACTAGATGGAACAATTTCTTCTAGTTCAATTTTGTCAAGCATTTTTTACGAGAAGTTGCTTGTTTTGATTTTGAAGCGTTGGCTGAGAAACGTGCGACAAACTCTTGTAATTGTTTAATTTTTCTTCAGCTTTTGCGTTTCTATCTGCTTGTAATTTTGCTGCAAGTTCAGAAGATTCTTTCAGAAATCATAGTTTCCGACGTAAAGTTTGATTTTACCAAAGTCAAGGTCGGCCATATGCGTACACACCTTATTCAAGAAGTGACGGTCATGGGATACAACGATAACCGTATTTTCAAAATCAATCAGAAAATCTTCTAACCAGGTAATGGATTGAATATCCAATCCATTGGTCGGCTCGTCCAAAAGAAGGACATCTGGTTTACCAAAAGGGCTTTAGCTAAGAGAACTTTCACTTTATCCCCATTAGCTAATTCGCTCATATTTTGATAGTGAAGGTCTTCTGAAATATTTAGATTTTGAAGCAATTGAGATGCTTCACTTTCTGCTTCCCATCCACCAAGTTCGGCAAATTCACCTTCAAGTTCAGCTGCACGGACACCATCTTCATCAGAGAAATCTTCTTTCATGTAGATAGCATCTTTCTCTTTCATAATGTTGTAGAGCTTTCATTTCCCATAATGACAACATCGATGACCCGTTCGTCTTCATAGTCAAAGTGATTTTGACGCAAAACGGACAAACGTTCATCAGGACCAAGAGAAATATGACCAGTTGTTGGTTCAATATCTCCAGCTAAAATTTTTAAAAAGGTTGACTTTCCAGCACCGTTGGCACCGATAAGACCGTATGTATTTCCTTCTGTAAAGTTGATATTGACATCGTCAAACAATTTTCGATCACTAAAACGTAGTGAGACGTCTGATACTGTAAGCAATGATATTCTCCTCTTTCTATAATGTCTTCATTTTACTAGAAAATAGGGGAAAATTCAACTTTTAGTGTCAATTTATTTTTACAATCCTGTAAATCAAGTTGACAAAGTAGTAAACTTTGTAATTTCATTACAAACATAGAGGAAGACTAACATTTTGAACCAGAAAGTGCTATAATGATAGGGATAACGATTAAGGAGAAAGTATGACAAAACCCATCATTTTGACAGGAGATAGACCAACAGGAAAACTTCATATTTGGCCACTATGTTGGTTCTTTAAAAAATCGGGTCTTGCTACAGAATAAAGCGAATATAATATGTTTGTTTTTTGGCAGACCAGCAAGCTTTGACGGATCATGCAAAAGATCCAAAAACGATTGTAGAATCTATTGGAAATGTTGCTTTAGATTATCTTCTGCAGGATTGGATCCTGAAAAGGTTACGATTTTCATTCAAAGTCAGATTCCTGAATTGGCAGAATTGACTATGTACTACATGAATCTTGTTATCTTTGGCACGACTTGAAGAAACCCAACGGTGTAAAAACCGAGATTTCTCAAAAAGGTTTTGGTGAAGTATACCTACAGGATTTTTGGTATACCCTATTTCACAAGCAGGCAGCTGATATTACAGCCTTTAAAAGCAAATTTTGTTCCAGTAGGAAATGACCAAAAACCAATGATTGAGCAAACTCGTGAGATTGTTCGTTCCTTCAATCATGCTTACAACACAGATGCTTTGGTCGAACCAGAAGGAATTTATCCTGAAAATGAAGCAGCAGGGCGCTTACCTGGTTTAGATGGAAATGCTAAAATGTCTAAATCCCTTAATAATGGCATTTTCTAGCAGATGATGCGGATACTTTAAAAGAAAAAAGTCATGAGCATGTATACTGATCCGGTTCATATTAAAGTAGAGGATCCAGGAAAAATTGAAGGGAATATGGTATTTCATTACCTGGATGTATTTGGCCGTCCAGAAGATGCACTGAAATTGCAGAAATGAAAGAACATTATCAACGTGGTGGACTTGGTGATGTAAAGACCAAACGATATCTTTTAGAAATTTTAGATCGTGAATTAAGACCAATTCGTGAAAAACGCCTTGAGTTTGCAAAGGATATGGGGGAAGTATACTCTATTCTTGAAAAGGAAGTGAGCGTGCTCGAAATGTAGCAGCTCAAACACTGGATGAAGTAAAATCTGCGATGGGAATTACCTATTTTAAAAAATAAAACGACTTCATTAATAGCGAACATTTCTTTACTGCTCATTGATAATTTACCAATAAATGATTGACAAATTGCGATAGAATGGTATGATATTAACAATAAAAATTCGAGCCTTGCTCAAAACTTTGAGAAAAGAGGATCCATCTAATGTCTAATTGGGATACAAAGTTTTAAAAAAAAGGGTTTACATTCGATGACGTGCTTTTGATTCCAGCAGAAAGTCACGTATTGCCTAATGATGCAGATTTAAGTACACAATTAGCAAGTAATTTACGCTTGAACATCCCAATCATTACTGCCGCAATGGATACAGTGACAGAAAGTCAAATGGCAATTGCAATGGCACGTGCTGGTGGACTTGGTGTGATCCATAAAAATATGTCAATTGAGCAACAGGCAGATGAAGTACGCAAAGTGAAACGTTCTGAAAATGGGGTTATTATTGATCCATTCTATTTGACACCTTCTCATACAATTGCAGAAGCAAATGAGTTGATGGGACGATACCGCATCAGTGGTGTTCCAGTTGTTGAAACACTTGAAAATCGTAAATTAGTTGGTATTCTTACCAATCGTGACTTGCGCTTTATTTCTGATTACAATCAACCTATTTCAAATCATATGACAAGTGAAAACTTGGTGACTGCACCAGTTGGTACTGATTTAGAAACAGCTGAACGGATTCTCCAAGAACACCGCATTGAAAAATTACCATTGATAGATGAAAATGGTCGTCTTTCTGGCTTGATTACAATCAAAGATATTGAAAAAGTTATCGAGTTTCCTAATGCGGCTAAGGATGAGTTCGGTCGTCTTTTGGTAGCAGGTGCTGTAGGGGTTACTTCTGATACCTTTGAACGTGCAGAAGCTCTTCTTTGAAGCAGGTGCAGATGCTATTGTCATTGATACTGCACATGGTCATTCAGCAGGTGTTCTTCGTAAAATTGCTGAAATTCGTGCCCACTTCCCAGACCGTACTTTGATTGCAGGAAATATTGCAACAGCTGAAGGTGCGCGTGCATTATTTGATGCAGGGGTAGATGTAGTTAAAGGTTGGAATTGGACCAGGATCAATCTGTACAACTCGTGTTGTTGAAGGGGTTGGTGTTCCCTCAAGTTACTGCTATTTATGATGCAGCTGCTGTAGCGCGTGAATACGGAAAAACAATCATTGCTGATGGTGCTATCAAATACTCAGGTGATATTGTCAAAGCTCTCGCAGCAGGTGGTAATGCTGTAATGCTTGGTTCTATGTTTGCAGGTACAGATGAAGCACCAGGTGAAACTGAGATCTTCCAAGGACGTAAATATAAATCTTACCGTGGTATGGGATCAATTGCGAGCGATGAAGAAGGGATCAAGCGATCGTTACTTCCAAGGTGCAGTTAATGAAGCGAATAAACTTGTCCCAGAAGGAATTGAAGGCCGTGTAGCTTATAAAGGTTCTGTAGCAGATATGGTCTTCCAAATGATCGGTGGTATTCGTTCAGGTATGGGTTATGTTGGTGCAGCAACCATTCAAGATTTACATGATCATGCACAATTTGTTGAAATGAGTGGCGCAGGATTGAAAGAAAGTCATCCTCATGATGTGCAAATTACAAACGAAGCTCCTAACTACTCGGCACAATAAATTTACAAAAAATGTAAATATAATTAACAACACCTTGACTATATTGTCAAGGTGTTGTTTTGATATGGCCAGCTTGCACAGTAAAAATTTTCAACTCTTCAGGTAGTTCTTTTAAATGATCGAGAGTGGTCGTAGTAATAAATGTTTGAATATTATTAGAGATGGTTTCAAGTAGTTGAAGTTGACGATAATTGTCAAGTTCACTCATGACATCGTCAAGTAATAAAATAGGCTTTTCTCTTGTGATTTCTTCCATCAATTCAATTTCTGCTAATTTTAGAGAGAGAACAACACTTCGATGCTGGCCTTGACTACCAAAGGTAGCATTCATATTATTGATAAAAATGCTAAATCATCCCTGTGTGGCCCAATGCTTGTTGTTTTTCTAAAAATATCCTTCTGACGGTTTTTTCCCAACATAGAGAGAAACTGCTCTTCTATATCATTTCCATCTTCAGAAAAAACAGTTGACTGATATTGAATCGATAGGTCTTCTTTGTTGTCAGAAAGTCGAGTGTGTTTTTCTTTTGCTTTAGCTTCTAATTTTTTATAAACTCAAGCCGATGATAGATGACGCGACTTCCAAAAACTAGCTAGTTGTGAATCTAACACCTCCAAAAATGTAGCATCAATTTTTTCCGAATTTTTTAGGTAACTATTTCTTTGTTTCAGTACATGGTTGTATTGAGATAAGTCGGATAAATAGAGAGGTTTCATCTGACCTAATTCAATGTCAATAAACTTTCGACGTCCTGCAGGTGATCCTTTGATCAGTTGCAAATCTTCAGGTGCGAAAAGTACAACATTCATATGGCCAATATAGTTCGATAATTTGGCTTGTTTCAAATGATTTACCTTAGTTATCCGACCTTTTGGTGTCAAGGAAATTTCTAATGGAAGGGGACCAGTTTCTCTTTGTAATTGACCAGAAACTTTGAAATCTGTGGATTCAAAATAGATGAGATCTCTATCATTTCGTGTTCGATGACTTCTGGTTAAAGCTAGAAAATAAATTGATTCGAGAATATTGGTCTTTCCTTGAGCATTTTGACCTAGGAAAATATTTAATCCAGGATGAAACTCGACTTCAAGTTCTTGATAATTACGAAAATGTTGAATGGATAAGTGTTTTAACCACATTAGGAGATACCAGGAAAGCGAATTGCTTTTTCTTTTTGTTAGTCTTTGTCGGTTGTTTCTTTTGTTGTTGATTGAGTTGCTTGACAAGTTCAGCAACACGTTCCTTTTCTTCCTTCTCTTTAAGATGCTCTTCTATTTCTTCTTGAGAAGGTTCAAGAATGGTGATAGTCATGTTCAGTTCAGGGATGTTAATTTGATCGTTGACACGAAGTTTACGGCCTCTCCGTTGTTCTAATTCACCATTAACAAAGACTTCTTTTTTCTTGAAGAAAGGTTTTGATTGCACCACCGCTCTGTATAATACCAAGTTCTTTTAAGATAGCTTGCAATGTAATAAAGTCATCAAATAATTTGTAATTCATAGTTCACCTCTTTGCGTGTTATTATACCATATTTTTAGTTTTTCTAGGGTAGAGAATGTTGAGTGATTTGAGGAGCTTTTTCACAGTTTGAATTAGGATTTTAGTGTGATTTCGTGTTATAATGAAAGTTACTATTGAGTAGAACGAGGATGAAAATGGAATTAGTAAAGGGCGTGAATCTTCACTTTCTTCAATCAAAAAATTTAAAACCAATAAAATTAAGGTCCGTTTTCATCGCCATTAGATGAAAATACCGTGGCTGCGCGTGTTTTGGCAGCTTGTATGATGGAAACTGCAAATCAAAAATATCCAACTTCACAATTATTCCGTGAAAAATTAGCGAGTCTATACGGGGTAGAATTGTCAACCTCAGTCTCTAAGAGGGGTCGTGTTCATTATGTTGATTTGAATATTTCCTTTGTGCGCGATGATTTTTGAGCAAGAAAAATGTTCTTACTGATGAGGTTTTGGACATTATAGAAACTATCTTCTTTTCACCTTTGGTAGTAGCAGATTACTTTGACAGTGATACATTTGAGGTTGAAAAAGAAAAATACGATTTCCGATTTGGAGTCGGAAATTGAAGAGCCTTATTATTATGCCCATGGGCAATTGAATCAACTATTTTTTTGAAGACGAAACAATCGGGATGTCAAGATTGGGGAAAGTTGATTTAGTGAGACAAGAGACAGGTCAAACTTCTCTTTCACAGTTTCATCAGATGCTTCAATTCGATAACATTGACTTCTTTTTTTCATAGGCGATTTTAATGAAGTCGCTATTGTAGATCGAGTGAACCAGTTTGAATTCAAGCCACGTGATAACAATTTGTCTGTCACCTATCAACAACCTTTTACAAATGTTGTAAGAGAAAAGTTAGAGCAAAAACAAAACCAACAATCTATTTTAGAATTGGGTTATCATTTTTCTACCCAGTATGGAGAATCTCTCCATATCCCTCTAGTTGTATTAAATGGGATGCTGGGAGCTTTCTCGCATTCGAGACTTTTTCAAAATAATTCGTGAGAAAGAAGGCCTTGCTTATACTATCTCAAGCCATTTTGATATTTTTACAGGCTTCATGAGAATTTTTGCAGGCATTGATAAGGAATCTCGTACCAAAGTAATGACCTTGATTATGAGACAGTTGAATGATTTAAAACGAGGCAAGTTTACAGAGTCAGAGCTTCAATTGACAAAAGAAATGTTGATAAATACGACCTTATTAGCACAGGATCGACAAAATACCCTGATTGAAAGGGAATATCTGAAAACGATGCTTGGAAAGAAGGTTCTTTCTCTAGAAGAGTGGTTAGAATCTATCAATAAGGTTAGTAAAGAAGAAATTATTGAGACGGCAAAAACAATTAATTTACAGTCTGTTTATTTTATGGAAGGAAAGTAGTGTAAAGATTGAAAATTAAAAGAAAAATATTATGAATCAGTTGGTGAGCAAGTATACTTTACACGCTTGTCAAATGGGTTGACTATTCATTTAATTCCCAAAGAAGATTATTATGAAACCTATGGAATGATCACAACCAAATTTGGTTCAGTGGACACACGAATTCTAGTGAATGGTGATGAAAGACAATATCCTGCAGGAATTGCTCATTTTCTAGAACACAAAGTATTTGAAGATGAAAAATGGTCAAGATTATCTAAAAAATTTGTTCATTTAGGATCGGAAAGTAATGCCTTTACAAGCTTTACAAAGACAAGTTATCTTTTTCTCAACAACTTCAAAAGTCCCTGAAAATATTCAATTGTTATTGGAGATGGTTTCAAAGGTTTCCTTTACAGAAAAATCTGTATCTAAGGAAAGAGAAATCATTCAACAAGAAATTGGAATGTACCAGATAGTCAGACTATCGATTATTTTTTGGTGCTTTAGAAAATTTATATCCTGGAACACCGTTAGCAGATGATATTGCTGGAACTAGGGAGTCTATTTCTGACATTACAATAGATAATCTCCGAGAAAATTTTGATCTATTCTATCATCCCTCTCAAATGCACTTATTAGTGATAGGAAAATTCGATGTTGATCCGATATTACAAGTTTTAAAAGGAATATGATCAAATTTCCCAACATCCTTCGATCAAGTTGGAACGTTTTCCTGTAGAAAAAAATGAAGTAAAATTGAATCAATCCTGTAGAATGGAAGTTGCTACTCCCTAAGTTGGCAATTGGAATTCGAGGAAATGATATCATTAAGGAAGAGGAAAAATTTCGCTATAAATTGATGTTGAAATTACTGTTTTCGATGATGTTTGGTTGGACCTCACAACGGTTTCAAAGTTTATATGAAGCTGGGAAAATTGACAACTCATTGACACTTGAAGTCGAGGTTGAGGAATTGTTTCATTTCGTTATCTTGACAATGGATACCAAAAGAACCAGTCTCCTTATCTCATCAATTTAGGTCAGCTATCAAACAATTTGATAAGGATCCAGATGTGAATCAGGAACATTTGGATACGATTAAAAGCGAAATGTTTGGTGATTTCTTACAAGGTTTAAATTCGCTTGAGTATAGTGCAACTCAGTTTGATTATTTTTCAGACGGTAGCACATCTTATGATCTTCCAAAGATTTTACAAAGTATTAGTTTACAAGATATCATCAAATTAGGTCATAAATTCATTGATCAGGCTGAGATGGTTGACTATATGATTTTTCAAAAGTAGTAAACAATGTATCAAGAAGGGAAAAAAATGAAGAAGAGAACAATTGGTCAGGTATTAAGACTGTCAAGAGTAAATTTACATTTAAGTTTACAGGACGTGTCAAATAAGACAGCCATTGAAATTCCTTATATAGAAGCGTTGGAAAACGATGAGTTTGATCTATTACCGAGTCCGTTTTATGCCCAGATCTATCTAAAAAAGTTATCATGGGCTTTGGGGTTAGATGAGTCCATTCTATTGACAGCTTTTCGTGAAGGAAAAAGTTGTTATTTGATGAAGAAATCCTTGTAGATGAAGAAGAGCTTCATTCAAGGAAATTAAGACAGAAAGCAAGCTGGTTACCAATCTTGTATTATCTACTAATTAGCTTTGCTATTCTTGGTTTTGTGATTTATATCGTATATTTTATGGATTTACAGCATCTGTAAAATAGATGGAAAAGATAGTTTATTTTTTGGAGGAAGTATGAAAAAAGAAAATATTCCTAATGCATTGACATTAATTCGGGTTGTGATGATTCCTATTTTTATTGCTATTTTAAGTTTAAGTCATTCTTATCTAGGACATATTGTAGCAGCAGTTATTTTTGCAATTGCTAGTATTACAGATTATTTAGATGGCTTTCTTGCACGAAAATGGAATGTAGTTAGTAATTTTGGTAAATTTGCCGATCCAATGGCAGATAAATTATTGGTCATGTCAGCCTTTATCATGATGATTGAATTAAAAAATGGTTCCTGCTTGGATTGCAGCCGTTATCATTTGTCGTGAGTTAGCTGTCACTGGTTTGCGTCTTCTACTTGTTGAGACAGGTGGCACAGTTCTTGCTGCAGCCATGCCTGGAAAATTAAAACCTTTAGCCAAATGTTTGCCATTATCTTTTTGCTTTGCCATTGGACTCTTCCAGGGCAAGTGTTGCTTTATATTGCATTGATTTTCACAATTTATTCTGGTTACGACTACTTTAAGGGAAGTAGTTATCTCTTTAAAGACACATTTAAATAAATGAAACAGATTATTGAGCTAAAAATGTATCCTTTCGATACGATAAAACAGTAGAAGAGTATCAAATTGACACGGTTTCGTTTCACGTGAAACAAGGAGAGTGGCTTTCGATTGTTGGACACAATGGTAGTGGGAAATCTACAGTTGTACGCCTGATTGATGGCCTTTTGGAAGCTGAGTCTGGTGAGATTTACATTGATGGAAAAAACTGACTCGTGAAACTATATGGGAAATCCGTAGTAAAATTGGAATTGTATTTCAGAATCCTGACAACCAATTTGTTGGTGCGACAGTAGAAGATGATGTAGCCTTTGGTTTAGAAAATCAAGGAATTCCACGGGGAGAAATGCTTCAACGTGTGGAAAAGGCTATTGATCAAGTTGGTATGCTGAAGTTTAAAGATCGCGAACCATCTCGTTTGTCAGGTGGTCAAAAAGCAACGAGTGGCTATAGCAGGTATTATCGCCTTGAGACCAACTATTATTATCCTTGATGAAGCAACTAGTATGTTAGATCCGGAAGGCCGAGAGGACCTAATGGCAGTAATGAGAGAACTTCAGAAAAAGTTCCAATTAACGATTATCTCCATTACCCATGATTTATCCGAAATTGCCTTAAGTGATCGAACACTCGTGTTTCAAAAAGGAAAACTAGAGTCTTCTATGACGCCGCGGGGATTGTTTTCAAGAAATGACCTCAATGAGATTGGATTAGATAAGCCTTTTAGTAAGCAGGTCCAAGAATCTCTCAGCTCGCATTTTCCGCTAAAGCAGGACTATCTAACAGAAAGTGAGTTATTAGACCAACTATGGGAATTTCTTTAAAGAATGTCTATTATACTTATCAAGAGGGAAGTCCTTTTGAAGGGCAGGCGCTTTCTGATATTAGTTTGGAAATAAAAGATGGATCTTATACAGCCATCATCGGGCATACTGGTAGTGGCAAGTCTACTTTGTTGCAATTACTAAATGGTTTACTGCGTCCGACTAAAGGAACGATTCAATTTGAAAATTTTGTTTTAGATAACAATTCTGAGCCAAAAGAAATGAAGTGCCTGAGAAAAAAAAGTCGGTTTGGTTTTTCAATTTCCAGAAAGTCAGCTATTTGCGGAAACCGTTCTAGCTGATGTAGCCTTTGGACCACAGAATTTTGGGGTACCTAAGGACAAAGCTGAGGAAATAGCTAAAGAAAAATTAGCGATCGTTGGTCTAGAAGAGTCTATCTATGATAAAAGTCCATTTGAACTATCTGGTGGACAAATGAGGCGAGTTGCGATCGCGGGTATTTTAGCTATAGAACCAGAGATTTTAGTATTGACGAGCCGACAGCAGGGCTAGATCCTGCTGGGAGAAAGGAATTGATGGCGCTGTTTGAAACATTACATAAAAAATGGGATGACTCTAGTTCTGGTAACTCATACGATGGATGATGTAGCCAAATTTTGCTGATACCGTATTTGCTTTAGAAGCGGGAAAACTTGTCCTAAAACGGATCCCCAAGGGAAGTGTTTCAACAGGTTGATTATTTACAAAAACTTCAATTAGGAGTCCCACAAATTACGAATTTTGCTCTTCAATTGAAACGAAGAGGACTTCCTCTGGACAGACTACCAATCAAAATTGAGGAACTAAAGGAGCTGTTACTTCATGAATAATATGATTTTGGGAAGGTATATTCCTGGAAACTCCATTATCCACCAACTAGATCCTCGTGGGAAGTTGCTCTCAATGTTTTTGTTCATTTTTCTTCTGTTTTGGGCTAATAATTGCAGACAAATCTCCTGCTTCTCTTTGGTTTCATCTTTGTTTTAATGTATCTAACGAAGATTTCGGTTAGTTTTTATGTCAAAGGCTTAAAATCAATGATTTTTATCATTGCTTTTACAACTATTTTCAATTATTTGCGACCTCTCAAGGAACAATTTTGTATCAATGGTGGTTTTTTAAAATTAACCGACCAAGGATTGATGCAAGCCGCCATCATATTTTGTAGATTTATTTTAATCATTTTTTATTCGACGATTTTAACCGTGACGACGACACCATTGAGTTTAGCAGATGCTGTTGAAAAGATCCTCACACCGCTAAAATTGATTAAGGTTCCAGCACATGAAATTGGGTTAATGCTATCTATGAGTTTGCGCTTTGTTCCAACTTTAGTGGATGATACGAATCGAATCATGAATGCGCAAAGGGCACGTGGTGTTGATTTTGGTGAGGGAAATCTATTAAAAGGATCCGTTCCTTTATTCCGATCCTCATTCCTCTATTTGCTTCTAGTTTTAAACGCGCAGATGCATTGCGATTGCGATGGAAGCGAGAGGGTACAAAGGAGGGGAAGGAAGGACGCGCTATCGGAGTTTACAGTGGAGATTAAAAGATACCTTAGCATTACTAGTTATTCTATGCCTGATGTTATTCGTTTTTATCTAAAAAATGGATAAAGGGAGCCATTTTGATTCAAAAATAAAGAAAAGCGCTATATATGGCGCTTTTTACATTAAATTCTCATATTCTTGTAACATTTGTAATATATTTTATAACGAATTGTAACATTTTGTGTGTATTATAGAATTATGTTCGAAAGGAGAATAGGATTCATGAACAGTAAAAAGTTCCAATGGACAGTTACTTCCCTAATTTCAGCAGCATCACTTTTTCATTTCTGGTATTGCTACAGTGAATGCTGAAACTTACGAAGTGAAGTCTGGAGATACTCTATCAAAAATTGCACTTGAAAATAACACTTCATTAGAAAATATTATTTCAACTAACAACCTTACCAATGAAGATTTAATTTATGCAGGACAAATTATTGAATTAGGTGAGCGTTCTAAATCAATGATTGATAAAGTTGCTCCACAAGAGCAAGCAAAACCTGCTGAAAGTGCACCTACAGCAACTGCAACAGCACAAACTGCTCAAAAACAAACAACTTATGCAGCAAATGCTGCAGTGACTTCTGCACAATCAACAAATGGTGGAATTGTTCTATCAAATGGTAATACTGCTGGAGAACAAGGATCTTATGCAGCTGCTCGTATGGCTGAAATGACTGGTGTACCTGCCTTCTACTTGGGAAGCAATTATTGCCCGTGAATCAAATGGTCAAGTAAATGCAGCAAATGCTTCTGGTGCAAGTGGTTTATTCCAAACAATGCCAGGTTGGGGTTCAACTGCAACAGTTGATGATCAAATCCAGGCAGCATATAATGCATACAGCTCACAAGGTTTATCAGCTTGGGGTTATTAAAAATAGGTTTCGACAATTTGTAAACCTAGCCTTTTTTTTAATGTCTCAAGAATGTCAAGCGGAGAGTGACAAATAAAATCTGGTGAGTAAAGAAGTAGTTCTTCAAGATCTCCAAATCCCCAAGTGACTGCCACGGTTTTTATGCCAACTGTTTGACCTCCAATGAGGTCAAATTTTTGTATCTCCAATAATCACTGTCTCCTCTTTTGGAAGGTCATTGATTGACAAGGCGTATCGAATGACATCGGCTTTGTGGGTACGATCTGAATTTGATCCATAAATTCCTTTAAAGTATTTAGAGATACCTAAATCTTGACACATCTGTAAAGCAACTGGTTCATGTTTTGAAGTAGTTATATAAAGGGGAATGCTTTCATCTTGTATTGCTTTCAAAGCTTCAACTATTTGAGGAAATAGAGTTGATTTGTATTGCCCTTTTTCATGATAATACTGGCGATAGATAGTCACTGCTTGATCTACCAAAGCTTCAGGAAGAGTAGCTTCAAAACTAGAAATCAAAGGTGGTCCCATAAAACTACGGATGGTTTTGAGATCGGGTTGAGGAACCTTCAAAGTATCGAATGTATGTTGAAAGCTCTCTGTAATTCCCTTTGAACTGTCAACTAATGTTCCATCTAAGTCAAAAATAAGGCTTGCATATTATTCCCCAAATATCTCTTTTTGTAATCTACGTCCGGTTGGTGTTGCTGCCAATCCTCCTTCAGCTGTTTCTCTAAAGGCAGTTGGAAGACTAGAACCAACTTGGTACATGGCGTCAATAACTTCATCAACAGGTATTTTTTGATTCAATGCCTGCTAAGGCCATATCAGCAGCAATAAAGGCATAGCTGGCTCCCATTGCGTTCCGTTTGACACATGGAACTTCCACGAGTCCTGCCACTGGATCACAAATGAGCCCAAGCATGTTTTGATGACAAAACAGACTGCCTGACTCGCTTGATAAGGAGTTCCCCAGCAGCTAGTGTCAATGCTGCTGCACTCATAGCTGACGCTGATCCAACTTCTGCTTGACAGCCACCTTCAGCTCCTGAAATAGAAGCATTATTAGCGATGACTAGACCGAAAGCTCCAGCTGTCAGTAAAAAATCTAATTGTTGCTGACGGTTTAACCCTAATTTTTGGGTTGCTGCAGTGAGAACTGCGGGAAGGCAGCCAGCAGATCCTGCAGTGGGTGTTGCACAGACCAACCCCATTTTAGCATTGTATTCATTGACAGCAATAGCATTCTTCGCTGCGGTTAGGACGGTCAAGTCAGATAACGTTTTTCCTGATTTGATATAGCGATCTAATTTTGCCGGCATCCCCACCGGTTAACCCACTACGAGAGTGGTTTTCATTTAACCCTAACTTTACAGAATCAATCATCACTTCTAAATTACGGGTCATTAATCGTAGGACTTCTTCTCGTTCACGACCAGTTAGTTCAAATTCAGTTGCAATCATTAACTCTGCGACGTTTCCTTCGTATTGTGTGCTTGCTTGTTCTACGAGGTCTACAATTGAATAAAACATATGAACTCCTTATTTGAAAAAGTTGACATTATGAAGATGAGGAATTTTACGGATATCTTCGATCGCTGCTTCACAACTCCTTGAGTCAACTTCTATAATCATAATCGCTTTTTCTCCAGCTTTTTCCCGTGTTACATTCATTTGTGCAATATTAATATCATAGCGAGAAAGAGCTTCTGTGACATGGGCGATCATCCCAGGGACGTCCTTGGTGAACAATGATAATGGTTGGAGTATTCATATTTAGCTTGAGATGGCAAAGCCATTTAACTCAGTAACCTGTATGTTCCCACCACCAATTGAGATTCCAGTGACAGAAACCGTTTTATGATCATTTTTTACAGTAATGGTTGTTGTGTTGGGGTGAGGAGCATTGCTCTCTTTTTGAATAGACCAAACAATCCGAATGCCTCGTTCATGTGCAATTTTTAGACTATCTGGGATTCTAGGATCATCTGTGTCCATTCCTAAGATGCCCGCTACTAAGGCTATATCTGTTCCATGACCACGATAGGTTTTGGCGAAGGAATTAAATAATTGGAACTCAACTTTTTGGTTCCTCTCCAAAGATAGAAGAAACAATTTTACCAATTCGAACAGCACCTGCAGTATGACTACTGGATGGGCCAATCATCACAGGTCCAATAATATCAAAAACTGATTGGAATTTTAAAGAGTTCATGCTCTGCTCCTTTGTGATCACTTTACTTCATTATATCAGATATGGCTAATGATTTCTTATATTTTTCCCGAAATATCTGAGAAATCTTAAAGGGGCTTAAAGCATTTATATTATCCTGGATTTTTTAGTATTTCTAACATCTGACTGAAATATTTGACACATTATTTCAATAAATATGAAATATTTCTTGTGTAGTATAGAGGTATACCAATAAAAGGAGTACATAATAATGAATAAAAAACAAAGGATGAAACGAATTATTGGACTTAGTTTACTTGCAGGACTTTTCCTTCCAATTGTAGCGAATGCAGATTCTTATACTGTACAAATCAGGTGATACTTTATCTGCTATTGCTAAAGAGAAGAACACAACGGTTGATGCGATTGCTAAGAAAAATAAGATTAGTAACGTGAATCTCATCTCAGTTGGTCAAGTTCTTGAGATTGAAGATGCAAATACAACGCAGAAAACCACGGAGCAAGCTCCTGCTAGTAAAACTGATACTACACAAGCAACAACTACTGTCTCTGCTTCAGATGGCTTGAGTGCGGAAGACGCGGCTGCTAAGGAATGGATTGCTCAAAAAGAGTCAAGTGGTAGTTATACAGCACAAAATGGCCAATATTATGGTCGTTACCAATTGACTATCCTTATTTGAATGGTGATTTATCACCTGCAAACCAAGAAAAAGTGGCCAATCAATACGTTGTCAACCGTTATGGATCATGGTCAGCAGCTAAAAATTTCTGGTTGGCAAATGGCTGGTATTAAATTCGTTTAAAAAAGAGTTCTTTAATAGGACTCTTTTTTAAATTTACAGACTTGTAAACCCATCGATCAAGATCAGGAAAAAAGAATAGTAAGATGCTTGTTTTTTCTAATATAAAGCGTGTTAAAATGGTAACTGCTCAAAACGACCTTCAATCGTTGAAGCAAACCACGACCTTCAATCGTGAGAAACGAAAAGATGGGAGAAATCTATGAGTGATAACTCGAAAACACGTGTTGTTGTTGGTATGAGTGGTGGTGTGGATTCATCTGTAACAGCTTTATTATTGTTAAAGCAACAGGGTTACGATGTCATCGGCATCTTCATGAAAAACTGGGACGACACAGACGAAAAATGGCGTCTGTACAGCTACAGAAGATTACAAAGATGTAGCAGCGGTTGCAGACCAAATTGGCATTCCTTACTATTCTGTCAACTTTGAGAAAGAATACTGGGATCGTGTCTTTGAATATTTCCTTGCCGAATACCGAGCTGGTCGAACACCAAATCCGGATGTCATGTGTAATAAGGAAATCAAGTTTAAGGCTTTCTTAGATTATGCGATGACACTCGGTGCCGATTATGTAGCCACAGGGCACTATGCGCGCGTGTCGCGTGATGAGGATGGCATTGTCCATATGTTACGTGGCGTTGACAATGGGAAGGATCAAACTTATTTCTTAAGCCAACTGTCACAAGAACAACTTCAAAAACCATGTT
>VOFI01000953.1_pt1 | contig 72072 bp, 109 predicted proteins | sample 5384131 | NCBI WGS metagenome assembly VOFI01 (sample SAMN12384728, study PRJNA508395) | human gut metagenome | isolation source: healthy gut H | host: Homo sapiens
CTGTGATAAGAAGAGAGTTGAGTTATCAGATTTAAAAAAAAATAGAGGTAATGGAGATACAGGAAGGCGAGTTCGAGTATGAATATTTTAATTTCTGCTATTTACATAATATGCTATCATTGATTATTTATTCATTGTATCATAATAAGTATCCGGAAATATGTGTAAATAGGGGAAAAGAAAATGTTATTCAATGGGAGTGGTACTTTGAACCATTGATAGACAGAAAGAAATCGGTTACTAAAGTGAAAAAAACACTTTGTAATAAAAAAAACAAATTCATTTTTACCGAGGATTTAAAGACATATATAATCCCAAAGATGTTCACATTTGGTGTCAGTGGTATAAAAAATATATTTGTTTAAATGCCAAAACTCGAGAATATGTTGAAAAAGAATATCAAGAATTGTTTGCAAATAAGAAAAGAGTATTGGGAATTATATGTCGTGGGACAGATTATTTAGCATTGAAGCCTGCCGGTCATCCAGTTCAGCCATCAATACAAGAGATAATCGAATTTTGTAAGAAACATATGAAACATAATAAATATGATGCGATTTATCTTGCGACTGAAGAACGTCAGATAAGAGATCTCTTTGTGAAAGAATTTCGGGGAAAATTTTGGAAAACAAACGTAAGTATTACGATGATATATATTATAAGGACTCGTCTATATCATATATAAAAGATGTGCATTTTGATCGGGAAAATGACAATTACCTGTCAGGTCTGGAATATTTATCTTCTATAATATTGTTATCACGATGCACATCATTGATTGGTGGAAATTGTGGAGGAACTTTAGGAGCAATATTTTTTAACAATGAAAAATATGAGTTTACACATGTATTTGATTTGGGATTATATTCATAAGAGGAAAAAATGGAACAACAGTATAAAAGGATATATTATCTTGATTTAATGAAGAGCATAGCAATTATAAGTGTTGTATTTTATCATGGTGTATTGCCGCAGATAACAATGACAGGAACAATGAAGTTCTATAGTTATTATTTTTACAGGCTTTTTGCAGCAGTTGCAACACCTTTGTTTTTTTTCGTAAATGGTTTTTTATTATTTAATAAAGAACTTGATTTGCATAAACATATAAGCAAAATAATACGGATGATGGTTTTTACTGTTATATGGGGCAGTATAACAATTATTAGTCTCATGCTTATTCGGAAAGAGATTTTAAGTGTTGGAGAATTTCTAAAAACATTATGGCAATTCAAAGAAAATTGGATTAGTCATCTGTGGTATATGGGAGAGTTGATATGTATTTATCTGTTTTTCCCAGTATTCTATTATGCGTATCAGAAAAAAGCATCGATATTAGTATATTTTGTATGTATTGGCGCTATTATTATTTTTGGAAATACGTTTGTGAATGAAATCATGACAGTGTTGTCTATTTTAGTAAAACATCCGGTTGCGATAGCTAATAAAAATATGTTTAATATGTTTAATCCATTTAAAGATGTAAATAGTTATGCATTAATATATTTCTGTTGTGGAGGAATTGTATATCGTTATCAGGAAAAAATTAAAAATTTTATGAAGAATAAAAAGTGGATATTTGTCACCATAATTATATTGGATACATGTTTTTTATTTATGTGCGGCATAATGTATACGAAATTAAATCATAATCTTTGGGAGATCGGATGGTACGGAAAAGAAACAATATTTACGTTTATAAATGTATTGGCTATTTTTATTTTATGTATGAATTATAATAAATCAAACAAAGTGATTGAATTAATTTCAAAAAACACATTAGGAATTTATTTGATACATATACCAGTTTTAAGATTTATTGAGCAAATAATTGATGTCAAAATAATTACAACAAATATATGTATATCATTCTTATACACAGGAATAGTAGTAATAATTACATTGCTAGTGTCTTTAGGTATAAAAAACTCCCAATTGTGAATGGGCTTTTGCGTTTTTAGATAGAAGATTTTTAAAAATATTCATAAGATTATTATGAGGGGAAATAAGAAAAGCAGGAAATTGAAATGAGAATATTACAAGTTGTAAATGATATGCATCGTGCTGGATTGGAAACGATGCTGATGAACTATTATAGAAACATAGATCGGACTAAAATACAATTTGATTTTTTGACACATCGACCATATAAAAGTGATTATGATGATGAAATAATTTCTATGGGCGGAAAAATGTATTATGCACCACGTTTATATCCTCAAAATTATCTTAAGTATTTTAAATGGATGAAAGATTTTTTTGAAGCACATACAGAGTATCAGATTATTCATTCCCATATTGATTCGATGAGTTATCTGCCATTGCTTGCAGCGAAAAAGGCAAAAATACCGGTAAGGATAGCACATAGTCATAATACATCTATTGATAAAGATCTAAAGTATCCATTAAAGCAACTTTTTCGCACGAAGATTACAAATGTTGCAAACGAATATTGTGCTTGTGAAAAAAGAAGCGGGTAGATTTTTATTCGGAAATTCCAATTTTATGATTATCCCAAATGCAATAGAAACAGAAAAATTTGTTTATCAAGGAGAAATTCGCAATACAATAAGAGAGCGTTTAAATCTTTCTGATAATTTTGTGGTAGGACATGTTGGAAGATTGTCATATCAAAAAAATCATGATTTTTTAATAGAAATATTTGCAGAATTATATAAAATAAATCCGAATGTGAGACTGCTTTTAGTAGGTACCGGTGAAAAAGAAAAAGAATTGCGTCTTAAAGTAGAAAAAAAAGGTCTGCATGAAGTTGTATTATTTTTAGGAAACCGAAACGATGTAAATGAAATCTATCAGGCTATGGATGTATTTGTTATGCCATCTTTTTTGAGGGTATTCCGGTGACAGGGATTGAAGCACAGTTTTCAGGATTAACGTGTTTATTTTCTGCTCAAGTTCCGAAGGAAGTAGACTTTTCTGGAAATTGTAAATTTATACCATTAAGTGAAGGTGCAAAAAAATGGGCAGAGCAGGTGATGAAGGAAGGCAATCTTGAAGAACGATTACAAAAAAAGTCAAATGGTAAATGGAAGCAATTATAATATCCAGAATGCGCATACGATTCTTGAAGAGTATTATAGAAAGTTAAAAGAGAAAATATAATGAAAAAGTCTATGAAAACTGAGAATATTTTAATTATTGACAGTGATTATGAAGAAGCAAGCGGATTTATAAAAGGTTTAGAAGAAGTAACTTGTGAATGTTGGAAAGTTGTATTACATGAAAATAATAAAATATATGGAATAAAGCGATATATAAAATTTTTACAGTGGCATTAGGTACTGTTTTTTCATCATCTCATTATGAAGGAAAGATGGTATTGTGCTGGCAACAGTTTTATGGTATAGCGATTGCCTTTTTAGTAGACTGTTTCATGTAAAAAAAAAAGATATAAGCTGATTATTATGACGTTTATTTATAAACCCAAAAAAAGGAATAATAGGAAAATTATTTTATAAATTTGTAAAATATGCAATTACATCCAAATATGTGGATAAAATTATATTGACTACGCAAAGTGAGAAAAATATGTACAAAGATATATTTGGTGTAGAAGATCAAATATTTGGCTTTGCGAAATGCGGAGCAATAGAATATATTCCGGAAAAGTTCGATGATTTTTTTTGAAGAAAAGGAATTATTTATTTTCAACCGGAAGAAGTAATAGGGATTACAATTTTTTGATAAATGCTGTTGAAAATACAGAATATCCTTTGATAATTGCGTGTGATGTTTTAGATGCTGAATCAAAAGGTAATATTGAAGTGAAAAAAGATATATTTGGAAATGATATGTTGCGTTATATGAGAAATGCCAGAGGAGTTGTGATTGCTCTTGATGATGATAAAATTGCTTCTGGGCAACTTGTTTTTTACATGCAATGAATATGGGGGTACCGGTTATTATTACAAAATCTCATGGAATAACAGACGATTATGTAAAAAATAACTATAATGGGTTAATTATTGAAAAACAGAAAGTGATTTATTAGAGGCATTAGATAAAATTTATAAAGATGATGAACTATACTACAACTTGTGTGAAAACGAAAAAAAGAGAATTTTATGACAATTATACATATTATGCAATGGGGAAAAATATCGGAAAAATTTTAAATTTATCAAAACGGATAGTATTTAATACTATCTTATTATATGAAGAGGTATAGATATGAAAGAGGAATTAATAAGTATTATTGTGCCAATATATAATGTAGCTAAATATTTGGATAGATGTATGAAGTCATTGTTAGATCAATCATATCAAAATATTGAGATTATTTTGATAGATGATGGATCAACAGATGATAGTGGTGAAAAAATGTGAATTTTATTCTTCAAAAGATAATAGAATAAAAGTTATTCATAAAAAAATGAAGGACTTGGTATGGCAAGGAATTCTGGATTAAAAATTGCACAAGGAAAATATGTATTGTTTGTTGATTCAGATGATTATATTGAATCCCAAATGATTGAAAGATTATATGACAAATTAAAGAAAAATAATGCAGATACTTGTTTTTGCCGATATTATAATACTTCTGTAGATGGAAGAGATACTATAGCCAGAGAATTATATAAGAAAAATAACTATTTAGGGGAAGAAGTAAAAGAAGTATTATTGGGAATGATAGGATCACAGCAGAGTCAACTCTGGAGATGTTGAAATCGGAATGTCGGTTTGGAAAGGATTATATTCTTTGGATATTATTAGAAATAATCACATAATTTTTCCTTCTGAAAGAGAATATATATCTGAAGATATCATTTTTCATATACACTATATACCTTTAACAAAGCATATTGCTATTGAAAATACAGCTAACTATCATTATTGTGATAATGGTTCTTCATTGACTAAAAATACAATCCGAATCGTTTTATAATGGAAAAACGGTTAATGAAAAAAGAAATTAGCGAGTTAGAGAAAATTTTTTGAAAAAGATGAATTTATTCAAAGATTGTATAAAGCCTTTTTAGGAAGAGTGCGCTATTGTATAAAGCAAGAAGTATTGTTAAATTCAAAAAAATCAAAATTAGAAAAAATATTAAAGCTATTTGCAGTGATGAAACTGTTCAAGATATTATATTGAATTTTGATGACAAAAAATTCAAATTACTAAACGTATAGTGAATTTTTTTCATAAAGAAGAAATTAGTTTTTGCACTTATGATAGTATTCCGTATAAAAAAGTAGGAACAAGGAAACATTTAGTGAAGAAAATATTTGTATTATTAAACTTACCACGGACGGAATAATATATTTCTTTATTTTGCATTGCAAAAAATAAAAGAGACATATTGGAAGATTTGCATATGATAATAAAAAACACGCAAATAGATACTTGACATTTTCAGAGGTGATTTTATTTGATAAATGTTTCAGGAACGTTTTAGATTTTCGATTAAAGAAGAATTGTATTTTATATTCAATAATTTTAAGATTTCTTTTTCCGCTAAAAAAAGATATGGAAATCGGAAGATGTGAAATAAAAGGTGGGTTAGTTTGTTATCATGGACATGGTATTGTAATTAATGCAGAGAAAATAGGAAAAAATTTGTCTATATGGCAAGGTGTAACGATTGGAAAAAATATAAATAGTGAACAATTACCTATAATTGGTGATAATGTGAAAATAGGAGCAGGCGCAGTTGTTATGAAAGATGTTCCAAGTGATAGTGTTGTTATTGGTAATCCTTGTGTTATCAAAAAGCGATGAGTCTGAGAATTAAGTTTCGAGGGTACACCAGACTAACAGAGTCCCTTTTTTGCTTATTAAGTTACGAGCATAGGTGTGTATTTATACAGAGTATAAAGAAAATATATGTAATAGAGACCGGGACTCAGAAAGACCCGTCTATTACATATAAAAGTTTATTATGAAGATGGCATAATTATAACGCAGACGATTAACTTAACATCATACGGTCATTTGCGAATTCTCCGCCGCTGACTTCCTCGAATTTTGCAAGAAGGTCAGATACCTTAAGGTTTTTCTTTTCCTCTCCGGATACATCGTAGATGACTCTTCCTTCATGCATCATGATCAGGCGGTTGCCGTGTGCAATGGCGTCTTTCATGTTATGTGTTACCATCATGGCTGTCAGGTTATTTTCACTGATGATCTTGTCGGAGAGTGCAAGTACTTTTTGCAGCAGTCTTTGGATCAAGAGCGGCCGTATGCTCATCAAGGAGCAGAAGTTTCGGCTTTTAAGGGAAGCCATCAGAAGTGTGATCGCCTGACGTTGTCCGCCGGAGAGGAGACCAACCTTACTGCTTAAGCGGTCTTCAAGTCCAAGATCAAGTTCTTTTTAACGCTTCTCTATAGTGTTCACGTTCTTTCTTTGTAACGCCCAGCCAAGACCACTTTTCTGACCACGGCGTGCAGCGATGGCCATATTTTCTTCAATAGACGTCGTTGCTGCGGTTCCTGTCATAGGATCCCTGGAACACACGACCAAGGAAGAGTGCACGTTTATGTTCAGAAAGTTTTGTGATGTCAGTACCGTCGATGATGATATTTCCTTTATCGATTCCCCATACACCTGCAATCGCATTCAGTGTTGTTGATTTTCCAGCACCATTTCCACCGATGATCGTAACGAAATCTCCGGGATTTAAGTTGAGGTTAACTCCGTTGAGGGCACGTTTTTCATTGATCGTACCGGCGTTAAATGTTTTATAAATATCTTTGATTTCTAACATGTATCCCATTATTTTGCCCGTCCTTTCTTGAAGTAAGTATCTTTCATATAAGGAACCGCGAGTAAGCATGCAACAACTACAGCTGAGAACAGTTTCATATAATCAGATGGCATCTTCAGCCAGAGTACTAATGCGATTACAAGGTAGTAAAGGATTGCTCCGATGAAGACTGCACCGAGTGTGAAGGCAAAAGCTGCTTTTCTGTGTGCACAGAATTTTCCGAAGATCACTTCGCTGATGATGACGGCTGCAAGTCCGATAACGATCGCACCACGTCCCATATTGACATCCGCTGCGTCCCTGATACTGGGCGTAAAGTCCACCGCAAAGTCCTACAAGACCGTTAGAGATCATCAGTGCAAGAACTTTGTTGAATCCTGTGTTGATGCCCTGAGCACGAGCCATCTGTTCGTTACATCCTGTCGCACGGATGGATGCACCGAGTTCTGTTCCGAAGAACCAGTAGCAGAGTGCGATCAGGATCAGTGCTGCAAGGATTAATTTCAGGAAGAAGATCCAGTTGCCTTCTCCGGTTACATAACGAAGAGAGGCAACTAATTTATACTGAAGCACATTAATTGCCTGATTGGATTTTCCCATAATGCCAAGGTTTACAGAGTAAAGTCCGATCTGTGTCAGAATACTTGCCAGAATTCCCGGAATTCCGAAAAATGTATGTAAAATTCCGGTTACAAATCCTGCTACCATTCCTGCAAGAAATGCAAAAACAAGTGCAAGTGCAGGATTCACACCTGCGCGGATGAGCATAACTGCGACTGCACCGCCGGTTGCAAGTGAACCGTCTACGGTCAGATCCGCAAAGTCAAGTATACGAAATGTAATGTAAACACCGAGTGCCATAATTCCCCAGATAATGCCCCTGGGCCACGTTGCCCGGGAGAGCACGTACCAGAGTCATTGGATCAAGGGCTGCGAAATATGCTGCCATGATTTATCCCTCTAATCTTTCTTTTTATTGTTTCATATAAATAGATAATTCCATCACCGAAGGTGATTTGGAATGAATTTTGACCAAGTTGCTGTGAACGGAGTGAACAGTAACTAGAATCAAGAGCGACCATTCATTTGGATGAAGCCCGCTCTTGAGAAAAATATGTTCTGTTTAATATCTTCTGATTAATATGTTCCGGCTGAATGGAAGAATCTTATTCTTCGATTGCCTCATATCCGTCTGGAATAGTAATTCCAAGTTCCTCACAGATGGTAGGATTGTACATCTTTTTGTTACATTCGGGGCACTTTCAATCTTCATTGTAGTAATGTCAGCACCGTTTACAAGGATGTCGTAAGCCATCTCACCGGCTTTGTATCCGATATCGTAGTAGCTGATAGAAAGTGTTGCAATACCGCATCCTTTACAGATTCCCCTGCTCACCGGCGATTACAGGAACCTTAGCCGGCAGACAGATGTTATTGATGATTTCTGTGTTTGAAGCCATTGTGTTATCTGTAGGAATGTAAAGTGCATCACATTCGGAAACTGCATTTGTTACAACAGACTGAATCTCATTAGAATCAGCAGCTGTGTCCTCTTTGTATGCGATTCCATCTTTTCTCTAATGCTTCAGCGAAAAGCTTTGCCTGATATGCTGAGTTCGGTTCAGCGGAGCAGTAGAGAAGTCCGACTGTTTTAGCATCAGGAATGAGTTCTTTGAGCATTGCCTCTTGCTCATCAATCGGTGCAAGATCGCTTGTTCCGGAAATATTCATTCCTGTTGTTCCTGTCCAGTCAGAGATATCAAGTGCTGTAGCATAGTCTGTAACAGATGTTCCGAGAATCGGGATATCACTTGTTGCTGCGCTTGCACACTGGAGTGCTGTTGTTGCATTTGCAAGAATCAGATCCACATTATCCGCTACGAAGTTATTTGCGATTGTAGCACAGTTAGCCTGCTCGCCCCTGGCCGTTTCTGAAGGTCGAATTTGACATTGCCTTCTCCGAACTTTTCTGTACAGGCATCTTCAAATCCTTTTGTTGCTTCGTCAAGAGCAGCATGCTCTAACTGCTGTAAGATACCGATCTTATAAGTCTTTCCTGAATCGGATCCGTTGTCTGCGCTCTTATCTGTAGAGTCGGATGAACTTCCGCATGCTGCAAGTGAAAGTGTCATTCCGGCAGCCATAAGTACTGCTAAAATTTTCTTAGATTTCATGATTGTGTCCTCCCTTTTTCGATTCATACAATCCACACTTTAAACCGTTACGCTTTAAAGCACTAAACTGTAAGATGTCATGTGTTAAATTATAGCACGATTATTTGATACGTCAAGTGAAAATGGAACAAAAATACAAGATTGTTGAAAAAATGTTGCAAAAAAAACAATGCTTTATTCGTCTGGAAAATTGTGATATTATAAGATATGGTGTAAAATTAAGAAGCATGAAAGTCTTTCTTCTATAATATGGGGATTTTTGCTGCAAAGAAATTAACAGAAGGATTTTTATGGAATTGAATAAAGGAGTTTATTTTTATAGATGAAGAAAAAGCACGAACACATCATAGAAAGTGTGAGGCCGAGGAAGCATTGCAGAAGAGCTGGGGATTGAACCGGGAGATATTCTGCTGGAGATTGACGGTCAGGTGATCGAGGATATTTTTGACTATCAGTTTTATGTGGAATCTGAGGAGCTGTTTGTTGTGATCCGAAAAGCGAACGGGGAAGAATGGGAGCTTGAAATTGAGAAAGATGTTGATGAGGATCTGGGAATTGATTTCGGTAAGGGACTGATGGATGAGTATCATTCCTGCCATAATAAATGTATTTTCTGCTTTATCGATCAGATGCCGAAGGGAATGCGGGAAACCTTATATTTTAAGGATGATGATTCCAGACTTTCCTTCCTTCAGGGAAACTATGTCACACTGACAAATATGAGTGAGAAGGATATGAATCGTATTGTCCGCTATAGACTGGAACCGATCAATATTTCGTTCCAGACAACGAATCCGGAGCTTCGTTGTAAGATGCTGCATAACCGTTTTGCAGGGGAGGCTTTGAAGAAAGTTGATATCCTGTATCAGGGCGGCATTGAGATGAACGGACAGATTGTTCTTTGCCGCGGAGTGAATGACGGGGAAGAATTGGAACGGAGTATTCGTGACCTGACGCAGTATCTGCCGCTTTTACGCAGTGTGTCAGTTGTGCCGGTTGGACTTTCCAAGTATCGAGATGGATTGTATCCATTAGAGCCATTTACAAAGGAAGAGGCGAAGGAAGTCATTCGCACGATTGAGAAGTGGCAGAAGAAAGTCTACGCAGAATACGGGATCCATTTTATTCATGCAGGAGATGAGTGGTATCTGCTGGCAGAGGAAGAAGTTCCGGAAGAGGAACGTTATGACGGATATCTTCAGCTGGAGAATGGAGTTGGAATGCTTCGTCTTTTATTTAATGAGTTTGAAGAAGGTTATGCGAAGCTGGAAAGCGGAGAACATCAGGAAGAGATTTCTCTTGCAACAGCAAAGCTTGCATATCCGTATCTTGAGCGTATGGCGAAGAAGATGGAGGAGAAGTATGAGGGACTTAAGGTTCACACATATTGTATCCGGAATGATTTCTTCGGAGAGCGTATCACAGTCTCTGGTCTGATCACAGGACAGGATCTGATGAAGCAGTTAAAAGATCAGCCGCTTGGAAGCAGGCTTCTGATTCCATGCAATATGCTGAAGATGGACGAGGACATTTTCCTTGATGACTTTACATTGAAAGAAGTATCAGATACTTTACAAGTTCCTATAGATATTGTAAAATCAAGCGGACAGGATCTGATCGATGCTATTTTAGGTGTCGCAGGTCCGAATCCCACAGATATAGATGAGAATCAGATGAAAGACCGTAGGATCACTACGGCTTAAGAGAAACTATTTAAGAGAAAATAAGAGAAAACAGGAAGGTAAGAATAGAATGAGTAAACCAGTAGTTGCCATTGTAGGGCGCCCGAATGTGGGTAAATCAACACTTTTCAATGTCCCGGCAGGAGAGATGATCTCCATCGTAAAGGATACACCGGGTGTTACAAGAGACAGAATTTATGCAGATGTTGACTGGCTTGACAGAGAGTTCACACTGATCGACACAGGTGGTATTGAGCCGGACAGCAGTGATATCATTCTCTCCCAGATGAGAGAGCAGGCTCAGATCGCCATTGATACGGCAGATGTTATCATCTTTATCACAGATGTTCATCAGGGACTTGTGGATTCCGATTCGAAGGTGGCGGATATGCTCCGACGTAGCGGCAAACCGGTTGTCCTTGTTGTGAATAAGGTTGACAATTTTGATAAATATATGGCTGATGTCTATGAATTCTACAATCTCGGAATCGGAGATCCGGTGCCGATCTCAGCAGCATCCAGACTTGGTCTTGGAGATATGCTTGATGCGGTTATAGCACATTTCACGGAGTGGGATCCATCAGAAGAGGATGATGACCGTCCGCGTATCGCAATCGTAGGTAAACCAAATGTTGGTAAATCCTCTATCGTAAACCGTCTGCTTGGTGAGAACCGCGTAATTGTATCCAATATCGCAGGTACAACAAGAGATGCGATTGATACAGAGATCGTGCATGACGGAAAGGAATACATTTTTATCGACACAGCAGGTCTTCGTAGAAAGAATAAGATCAAGGAAGAACTGGAGCGTTATAGTATCATCCGTACTGTAAGTGCAGTAGAGCGTGCCGATGTTGTCCTTATGGTGATTGATGCGACAGAAGGTGTCACAGAACAGGATGCGAAGATTGCCGGAATCGCTCATGAAAGAGGAAAGGGAGTTATCATTGTCGTTAATAAATGGGATGCCATTGAGAAGAATGATAAGACAATGAAAGAATACGAAGGAAAGATCCGTCAGGTACTTTCTTATATGCCATATGCAGAGATCATGTATGTATCTGCACTGACAGGACAGAGACTTCCGAAACTGTATGATATGATCGATATGGTCATTGAGAACCAGACACTTCGTATTGCGACAGGAGTTCTCAATGAGATCATGACAGAGGCAGTTGTCATGCAGCAGCCACCGTCAGATAAAGGTAAGAGATTAAAACTCTATTATATTACACAGGTTGCTGTTAAGCCACCGACATTTGTTATCTTTGTAAATGACAAGGAGCTGATGCATTTCTCCTATACAAGATATCTTGAGAATAAGATCCGAGAGGCATTTGGCTTCAGAGGAACTTCACTGAAGTTCTTCATCCGTGAGAGAAAGGAAAAGGATCAGTAGAATGGAACGTATTATCTGTCTGGTGATCGGATATGCCTGCGGACTTCTGCAGAGCGGTTATCTGGTCGGAAAGATGCATCATATTGATATAAGAAAAGCAGGAAGCGGAAATTCCGGTTCGACGAATGCACTGCGTGTTATGGGATTAGAAAGCAGGACTTATGACATTCGCGGGAGATGTATTGAAGTGTTTTGCAGCAGTTCTCATTGTCCGTGCGATATACCATGGAAGTAATATTCTTCCGCTTCTGATGATGTATGCAGGAGCAGGAGTTACTTTGGGACATAACTTCCCATTTTATATGAATTTTAAAGGTGGGAAGGGAATCGCTGTTATGGCAGCACTTGTGGTAAGTAACTGTTTTTGGCATCTGCCATACAGTTCCATCCTGTTTTTGTCACACTGGCATTCTTTCTTGTGCCGGTGCTTGTGACAAGATATGTTTCCCCTTTGGTTCATTGCTTGCTTATGCAGTGTTTTTTATCCAGATGGTGATCTTCGGACAGCTTGGATGGTTTGATATGGCGAAGGGTGCGGTATATGAGTTATATGTGATCACGTTCTTACTTACAGCACTTGCATGGTACAGACACCGCGCCAATATTAAACGTCTGTTGAATGGAACAGAGAATAAATTCGGTTCAAAGAAATAAAAGAAGCGAAGAAAAGGAGAGATGATATGGCAAAAGTAGGAGTTCTTGGGGCAGGAAGCTGGGGAACAGCTCTGGCAATCCTTCTTCATGATAATGGACATGATGTAACTGTCTGGTCGATCGATCCGAAAGAAGTGGAGATGTTGAGCGAGAAGCGGGAGCATGTATCAAAACTTCCGGGTGTCCATATTTCAGAAGAGATTATGATCACAAATGAGATGGAAGAGGCTATTAAAAGGAAAAGATTTCTTAGTTCTTGCAGTTCCTTCTATCTTTACAAGGAGTACAGCGGCAAAGATGAAGCCGTATGTTGTTGATGGGCAGATGATCGTTGATGTAGCGAAGGGAATCGAGGAAGATACACTGATGACGCTGTCTCAGCAGATCAGCCAGGAGATTCCGCAGGCGGACGTAGCAGTGCTCAGTGGACCGACACATGCAGAAGAAGTAGGAAGAAAGCTTCCAACATCCTGCGTGATCGGTGCAAAAAGGACAAAAAAGACAGCAGAGTACTTGCAGTCTGCATTTAACAGTAAAGTATTCCGTGTGTATACAAGTCCTGACATGCTTGGAATCGAGCTTGAGGTTCTCTTTAAGAATGTCATCGCACTTGCGGCAGGAATTGCAGATGGTCTCGGCTATGGAGATAATACAAAGGCTGCTCTGATCACACGTGGTATTGTTGAAATCGGAAGACTTGGCGTGAAGATGGGCGGCAAGTTCGAGAGCTTTTGTGGACTTACCGGAATCGGTGATCTGATCGTTACTTGTGCCAGTGTTCATAGCCGTAATCGTAAAGCTGGTTACTTAATGGGACAGGGTAAGTCTATGGAAGAGGCTATGAAGGAAGTAAACATGGTTGTTGAAGGTGTCTATTCTGCGAAAGCAGCTGCAAAGCTTGCACAGAAATATGAAGTGCCAATGCCGATCGTAGATGAGATTAACAAGGTTCTTTTTTGAAGGAAAGGATCCAAAACAGGCAGTAGATGATCTGATGCTTCGCGAGTCTAAGATTGAGAACTCTTCTCTTCTTTGGGAAGAATAAGGGAACGAAACGAATATAAAATTAAAAGTCATACCCCCTTTGTCTGGCTGCATACATTGGTATCAGCAGAACAAGGGGGTATTTTTTTATGGATTCATTTCAGGTATACAAAGGATATGAAAGTACGGACAAACGGAGAAATCTACATCGGAGTTGTGGGGCCGGTTCGGACAGGCAAGTCAACGTTCATCAGGCGTTTTGCGGAGCTTTTGATTTTGCCGAATCTTAAGGAAGAGCATGTAAAGCAGCGGACACAAGATGAACTTCCTCAGGCAGCATCGGGAACTACGATCATGACAACAGAGCCGAAGTTTGTTCCAAAAGAAGCAGCGGATGTAAAGCTTTCAGATGACATAGAGGTGAAGATCCGGTTGGCAGACTGTGTTGGGTTCATGGTGGATGGGGCGAATGGCCATACCGAGAATGGGCAGGAGCGTCAGGTGAAGACGCCATGGTATGACTATGAGATACAATTTACAAAGGCAGCCGAGATCGGAACACAAAAGGTGATACACGATCATGCGACGATTGGATTTGTTGTGACTACAGATGGAAGTGTGACAGATCTGCCAAGAGAAAACTATGTGGCAGCAGAAGAGCGGACAGTGAAAGAACTTCGACAGATCGGGAAGCCATTTCTTATTTTATTAAATTGCCAGAAACCATATTCGAAAGAGACAGAACGTCTGAAATCAGCTCTTGAGGAGAAATATGCAGCACCTGTTTATCCGGTGAATTGTGAACAGCTCAAGGAAGACGACATTTATGAAATGATGCGCCAGGTACTGTATGAATTTCCTGTCACGGAAATAGAATTTTATATTCCGAAATGGGTAGAAATGTTGTCACGTGATCATAGAATTAAGAAAGATCTGATTGAGAATGTGAAGAAAATTATGGCTCAGATGTCAGATCTGCGAAGTGTCTCCGGAAAAGACTGGAGGACAGAAAGTCCATACATAGACCAGATCCTGTTGGATCAGGTAGAGATGGACACAGGGAAGGTTATATTGCGGATTTCTTTCTGCCAGAAGTATTATTATGAAGTGTTGAGTGAGTTGACAGGAACTCAGATCCGCAGTGAGTATGAATTAATTTCTCTGATGAAAGAGCTTTCTTCTATAAAAGAAGAATTCAGCCAGATCAAAGATGCATTTGCGGATGTGAAGATGAAAGGTTACGGAGTAGTCAGCCCGAAGAAAGAAGAATTCACTGGATGAGCCGGTAATCATCAAGCAGGGGAAGCAGATATGGAGTAAAGATCCGTTCCGAGGCACCATCGATCCATATGATTCGTGCGAATATAGAAACGGAGATCGCACCGATCGTGGGAAGTGAGAAACAGGCAGAAGACCTTGTTGCATATATTAAAAAAGAGAGCGAAGGTCCACAAGGCGTCTGGGGAACAAATATTTTCGGCAAATCAATTGAAGATCTTGTGATGGATGGTATGCGTAATAAGATTACGCTGATCAACGAAGAAAGTCAGGTAAAACTGCAGGATTCTATGCAGAAGATCGTAAACGACAGCAATGGTGGTCTGGTCTGCATTATTATATAGTGATCGTGAGCTTTTTTTTTTACAGGAAAATATGATAAGATAAACAGTAAGTAAAATATGCAAAAAAGAAAGCGAGGAATTCAGTGTTGCTGAATCACCAACAGAGAAAGATTCTTGAATTATTGTGTAAAACAGAACATGTGACTGCGAGTGAACTGGCCGGTCAGCTTGGAATTGGCGTGAAGACGGTAAGAGTCAGAATCAAGGAACTGAATCCGGAGCTTGAGAAGAAAGGAATCCAGATTTTATCAAAGTCCAGGTACGGATATTATTTGGATCCAAGACAGCCGGAAGGTATCGAAGGACTGCTGAATCCGAAGGAGAATGAAGATCCGGTGATTCCTTCGAACAATCAGGAGAGAGTGCATTTTCTCCTTGCATATCTTCTGAACAGAACGGAATATATTAAGTCAGAGGAGCTGTGTGATTTCCTTTACATTTCTAAGGGGACGCTGACGAATACACTCCGGCAGGTTGAGGAAACTTATCAGAAGTATGGTATTACAGTTCATAAGAAACCGGGATATGGTATCCGTGTGGAAGGCAGTGAATTTAATCTGCGTCAGTGTATGGTGGATGTCTTTGTAAAGCAGGATAGTCTGGAAGGAATCGGAAGACGGCATCAGACGGATGAGATCGAGACGCTGGGGAAAATGGTCTATCAGTGTCTGAAAAAATATGAAATCGAACTTTCTGAGATTGCTTACAATGACTTTGTGGAACATATTTATGTGGCGATGCGAAGGATTCGTCAGGAGAAATATGTTGAACCGCAGGCAGCGGATATGCTTGGAAGAAAAGAGAAGCAGTTTGTGGAAGAACTGACAGAGCTGGTGGGCACGCATTATCAGATTCATTTTTCTCAGGATGAGAAGAATTATCTGACACTGCAGCTTGTGGGGAAGGTTTATATCGACAGTGAGACAGAACAGGAAAATTTCGTGATGCAAAGCGAGATCGACCGTCTTATTACTGAGATGCTGGAGATGATCTACAGGGAATTCCATGTTGATTTCAGGAATGATTTTCATCTGCGTATGGAGCTGAACCGACATATGGTTCCGTTTGTCCTTCGTATGAAATATCATATGATCCTGCGAAACCCGATGCTGGAAGAGATCCGTAAGAATTATGTGCTTTCTTATACGATGGCGTCCCAGGCGGCAATTGCACTGGGGGAATATTTTCAGCAGTCGATTTCAGAAGATGAGATTGCCGGACTCGCAGAGGTTCTTGAACTGGCTCTGGAGCAGCAGGAGAATGAACAGAAGAAGTTTTCAATTCTGATCGTATGTGCATCTGGGAAGACGAGTTCAGAAATTCTCAGATATAAGTACAGCAGAGAATTTAAAGAGTATATTGAAAAAAGATTTATGTATGTAATCTTTATGAACTGGAGAACTTTCCGTTTGAAAAAGTGGATTATGTATTTACAACGGTACATATCTCTTCTTATGTACCGGTACCGATTTTGGAGATTGGTTCCTTTCTGCAGGACAATGACATTGACAGGGTGAGAAAGCTTTTTTGCAAGAGAGAGTAAGGACTTTCTGCAGAAATATTTTAAGAAGGAATTATTTTTTACGGATGTGGAAGGAAAGACGAAGGATGAGGTTCTGAAGAACCTGTGCCGGAAGGTTGAGCAGGAGAAGGGACTTCCGGAGACATTCACTGCATCTGTTTTGAAGAGAGAGGAACTTACACCAACAGATTATGGCAATCTGGTGGCACTTCCACATCCGGAGCGTGCCTTCCAGGAACGTGCTTTTTGTTGCAGTGGCAGTTCTGAAAGAACCGATATTCTGGTTCCGGCAGAAGGTGCAGGTCGTATTTTTAACGGCGATCGGAAGGGAAGAGGATGAGAATCTGCAGCAGTTCTATGAGGCAACGACAGATCTGATCCTTCGTCCGGCAGATGTGCAGAATCTGATTCGTCATCCGGATTATGACAGGTTGATCCAGTTATTGCGCAGAGCAGAAGAATAAAATGTATTTAATCTCCTTGATGAATGTGATTATATGTTCAGTGATTCAAAAGTGACCACATTGATTGTGGTCATTTTTTGAGTGGAGCTTTTTAAAAATATATGTTAAATTAAGGTCAGTCGAGGGACAGGAAAGGAAATGACGATGAGACATCTAACATTGATCTGTATGGCAGGTATTTCAACGAGCCTCTTAGTGAATAAGATGAAACGGCTGATTCGGAATGAGAATCTTGAAATCGCAGTCACAGCGATGTCGGAACGTGCATTTCAGGGTTACACAGGTCAGACAGATGTTCTGCTGCTTGGTCCGCAGCTGGGACATCGGTTCGAAAGCCTGAAAGAACAGTATGAGTCCAAAGGCATCCGCATAGACAGGATTGATCCGGAGCGTTTCGGAGCAATGGATGCGAAGGCTGTACTGGAGCAGGCATTTCCAGACCTGTCTGGACAAATAGGTGATAAATAAAATAAATTAAAGATAGGAGAATGTATCATGGCAAAATTTACTTATGTAGTACAGGACAACGAAGGAATCCACGCAAGACCGGCAGGAATGCTTGCAAAAGAAGCAAAAGCTCTTGAGGGAGTTAAGGTTACAATCGCCGGAAACGGAAAAACAGCTGACGCTACAAGACTGATGGCTATCATGGCTATGGGTATCAAAAAGGTATGGAAGTTGAAGTAACAGTTGAAGGTGAGAACGAAGAAGCTGCAGCAGCTAAGATGGAAGAGTTCTTCAAAGCAAATCTGTAAGAGAAAGTCATACATATACTCATTTAATTTCTAGTTAAGAAAAAGATGTTTTAACAGATCGATAATAAGGATTAGCCCTCCGGAAGAAAAGATCTGTCAGGACATCTTTTTGTTTTTATTGAAAACGCTCCGCTTAGGATGCGCACTGCGGCGTATAATGTAGGCGTCGCAAGCGACCGCCGCAGGCGCAAGAATGTGCCGAGGCACATTCTTTGTTCTAGTTGCACAAAAGTTTATTGTTCTGTATAATGAGAAAGTACGAGTGGAGATCATAGTAGAATTAAGAAAGGGGCAGACAGAAGATGAGAGCGGTTATTTTATCATTAGATACAGGGGCATATAAAGCAAAAGCGGATGTGGCAGCGGCAGCATCACTCAAAAGAATGCTGGAGCAGGTTGGGATTGAGGTCCGGGCAGCAAAAGCATTTCCAGAGGATAAAGAAATGTTGAAAACAGTGCTCTGTAAGCTGGCAGATGCGGGAATGGTTGAACTGGTTCTGACAACCGGAGCAGTTGGATTCCTGGAGAAGCATTGTGCGCCGGATGCTGTGAGGGAGACAGCAGACCGTCTGCTTCCAGGTATTCCGGAAGCACTCAGGGCTTATAATCTTCGTCATACAAAGAAAGTGATTCTGGATCGTTCAGAGGCTGGAATCAGAAAGAAGACATTGATGATCAATTTGCCGGAGAGTGCCAAGATGGCAAAGGAAGATCTGGAATATATACTTCCAGAAGTGGTACAGGTGGTAGATACTTTTTCATTAAGATAAAAACAGAAGGATGGAATAACAGGAGAGATTGAAAATGCTGGTAAAAAATATATACAGATGGTGCAGCGCGCGGAAACCCGGACGGACCGGGCGGATATGGAACAGTGCTTGAGTATGTCGACACGAAGGGACAGCTTCATAAGAAGGATTTGTCCCAGGGATATGAGAAGACAACGAATAACAGAATGGAGCTGATGGCTGTAATTGCAGGTCTGGAGGCTTTAAACCGTTCCTGTGAAGTAGAAGTCTATTCGGATTCACAATATGTTGTGAATGCGTTTAACCAGCACTGGGTAGACGGCTGGATCAAGAAGGGATGGAAACGCGGGAAGAATGAACCGGTGAAGAATGTAGACCTTTGGAAACGTCTGTTAGAAGCAAAGCAGAAACACAGCGTGACATTTCACTGGGTAAAAAGGGGCATGATGGACATCCACAGAATGAAAGATGTGATGAACTTGCAACAACTGCTGCAGATGGAACGAATCTTATCGTAGACGAAGGGCTGTAAGAATTCGAAAACAATGATTGATTAATAAAAATCAAGAAGAAAATCTTGAAAACAGTGGACAACAGAGGGATTTCTTAGTATAATTGAAAACTGTGTTGAGTAAGACAGACAATCGCGGCTGCAAGTGCCGAAAGGCCGCAGGTGAGGAAAGTCCGGGCTTCACAGGGCAGGGTGCCGGATAACGTCCGGTGGAGGCAACTCCAAGGCCAGTGCAACAGAAATATACCGCCTGTGCAATTTATACAGGTAAGGGTGGAAAGGCAGTGTAAGAGACTACCGCCTTGCTGGTAACAGGAAGGGCACATGTAAACCCCATCCGAAGCAAGACCGAATATAAGCAATGTGGCTGCCCGTCACGCTTAAGGTGGGTCGCTTGAGCGCAGCGGTAACGCGGCGCCTAGATAGATGATTGTTCAACGACATAACCCGGCTTATCGTTTTGCTCAATCAATGGAGGGAGTTTCTGTTTAGAAACTCCTTTTGTATTTTTAGCTATTAATAATGCGGAAGAAGTTATTTTAGATAGATTCTTTTGCAAGAGACAGACAACGGAGGAATTAAGACCATGGGAATGAAAATTAATGCAGAATTACCATTACCTGCAAACCTGAAGGCGGAATACCCGCTTCCGAAAGAACTGGCAGAGATCAAGAAGAAACGTGATGCGGAGATTCGGGAGATTTTTGAAGGAAAATCCGATAAATTTGTTGTTATCGTGGGACCATGTTCCGCAGACAATGAAGATTCTGTGTGCGACTATGTGAATCGTCTTGCAAAAAGTCAACGAGAAGGTATCAGACCGTCTGATGATCATTCCTCGTATTTATACAAACAAACCACGTACAACAGGAGAAGGATACAAGGGAATGCTTCATCAGCCGGATCCGGATCAGGATCCAAACCTTCTTGAGGGTATCATTGCAATCCGCAGAATGCATATCCGCGCGATCAAAGAGACAGGACTGACATCCGCAGACGAGATGCTTTATCCGGAGAACAGAAGCTATCTTGACGATATCCTTTCTTACGAGGCAATCGGAGCCCGTTCTGTCGAGAATCAGCAGCACCGTCTGACGGCCAGTGGAATGGACATTCCGGTTGGTATGAAGAATCCGACCAGTGGAGACTTTCAGTTATGATGAACTCCGTAATTGCTGCTCAGAACTCTCATAACTTCATTTACAGAGGAATGGATGTTACAACAGAAGGAAATGATCTTGCACATGTAATTCTTCGTGGTGGTGTTGACAAATATGGAACCTGTATTCCCAACTACCATTATGAGGATCTTGTCCGTCTGGTAGATGTTTATGCGAAGAAAGACCTGAAAAACCCGGCAGCGATCATTGATGCGAACCATTCCAACTCCAATAAGCAGTTCAAAGAACAAATTGTATTGTCAGCGAAATTCTTCACAGCAGAAGATACAATGATGATGTGAAGAAGATGGTCAAGGGAGTTATGATCGAGAGTTACATTGAAGAAGGAAATCAGAAGATCTGCGATCATATGACTTACGGAAAATCTATTACAGATCCATGTCTGGGATGGGAAGATACAGAGAAGCTGATTTACAAAATTGCAGAAGAGTGTTAATTTATAAGAGCCAGGACAGTTACCACACACGGTAACTGTTCTGGTTTATATTAGATGTGGGAGTCAATCCCACATCTGATATAGATAAACGATGGATTATCTGCGGCTATATTTCTCCTCGCAGTACTGGCATCTGTATACCTGATTCTCTTCATCAGTCAGTACAAATACATGATCAAGTCCCTGCTCGATAGATGTGATACATCTTGGGTTCTTGCAGCGGATCACATTTTTGATCTTCTTAGGAAGAGTCAGAGGTTTCTTGGAGATGATCTCTCCGTTTTCAATAATATTTACAGTAATGTTGTGATCGATGAATCCGAGGATATCAAGATCCATGAAATCGATCGGGCATTCAATCTTCATGATATCTTTTTTGCCCATTTTATTACTTTTTGCATTTTTGATGATGGCAACACAGCAGTCTAATTTATCCAGGTGAAGGTATTTATAAATCTCCATGCTTTTTGCCGGCTTCAATGTGGTCAAGAACGAATCCTTCAGAGATGCGTCCTACAGTTAATGTATTTTCTAACATTTTGTTACCCCTTTCGTACTATGAAATATGATTATATTAGTCAACGTGAATATCCAAAAGTGTAAGGATCAGAGCCATACGTACATATACTCCGTACTGAACCTGACGGAAATAAGCAGCACGTGGATCGTCATCAACATCAACAGAGATTTCATTTACACGCGGAAGCGGATGAAGAATATACATATCTTCCGGAGCGAGTTTCATTTTCTCTTTGTCGAGAATGTAGAAGTCTTTCATACGTACGTAGTCTTCTTCATTGAAGAAACGCTCTTTCTGTACACGGGTCATGTACAGAATATCAAGTTTTGGCATTGCTTCTTCCAGACGTACAACTTCTTCGTAAGGAACGTTCATCTTATCAAGTACATCATGACGGATGTATTCCGGAAGTCTTAATTCTTCTGGAGAGATCAGTACAAAACGGATGCCTGTGTATCTCACGAGTGCTGTGATCAGTGAGTGAACAGTACGACCGAATTTTAAGTCACCACACAGACCGATTGTCATGTTGTCAAGTCTTCCTTTTACGTTAAGGATTGTGAGAAGGTCTGTCAGTGTCTGTGTCGGGTGCTGGTGTCCACCGTCTCCTGCGTTGATCACCGGAATTTTGGAATGCTGGCAGGCAACCATCGGAGCACCTTCTTTTGGGTGTCTCATTGCACAGATATCTGCGTAGCAGGAGATTGTACGGATTGTATCAGATACACTTTCTCCTTTTGAAGCAGAACTGGAGCTTGCGGAAGAGAATCCCATAACGCTTCCTCCAAGGTTCAGCATTGCGGCTTCATGGCTTAAACGTGTACGAGTACTTGGTTCATAGAATAAAGTCGCAAGTTTCTTTCCGTCGCAGGCATGTGCGTATTTGTCAGGATGTGCCTCAATATCCTGTGCAAGTTTCAACAGTTCGTCCAGTTCTTCCACTGAGAAGTCCAGTGGGCTCATTAAATGTCTCATAAGTAACCTCCTTGTGTGATTGAATCACATTATTTACTGCAATCAGAGCTGCCAGTTCCCTCTCTGGCGGAATCTCTAAAAGTTCTGTAATTTTTTCTTCATCAAAGATGCCCATGATCACAGTACCAAGTTCCTGTTCTTTTGCAGCAAGACAGAAAGACTGGCAGGCAACACCAACGTCAAACATTTGCCATCTGTCTCCCTTTTTTGTGCTGTAGGATCCGTCACGTTCAAAACCGGATCTGCCTTTGATAAAAGTAACAGCAACCAGCATAGGAATTTGACGGATAATATTAGAATTGTAAACAGGGGTATAATCATCAGCGATCTTTTTTGAGAATAGAGGGGTCTTCAATTGCGATATAACGAGTGATCTGTGTGTTTTTCCAAGATGGAGAATAGGAAGCAATAGAAATAATAGAATCAATAATAGAATGATCAATATGATCAGGTTTATATTTCCTTATGCTTCTGCGCATCTTGATACAATCAGAAACGTTCATTTGTATACCTCCCAATGTTTTATTCGAGACGCTTGAATCAGATAAAAACCGATTGTTCTCGTATTCCATACCATGATATACTAAAACGAGAAGATTTTCAACAGGAAAATAAACTTTTTTCAAAGGATAGATTTTGTGGAAAAAATGTATTATACTTGGTACTGTTCATGCAGTGTTTTTACTATAATTAATTGTGTTACAAATCAGTATAAAAGAGATGCAGTATGGATGGAGTTTTTTAGTAAGGAGAAGTTAGGATGGCAACACTTGAAGAACTGAGAGTAGAGCTCGACAAGATAGATAACCAGATGGTGGAACTTTATCAGAAGAGAATGAATGTCTGCCGTGAGATTGGAGATTATAAGGTGAAAGCCGGACGTAAAGTGTATGACCGGCAGAGGGAGCAGGAGAAACTTGCAGATGTGGCATCAAAGGTTGACAATGATTTTGATAAGAACGGAGTTCGTGAATTATATACGCAGCTGATGTCTATGAGCAGAAAACTGCAGTATCAGAAGCTGGTAGAAGCAGGCGCACTTGGAAGGCTTCCTTTTATTCAGATTGATTCTCTTGAGAAGGATACTGCCAGAGTTGTGTTCCAGGGAACAGAAGGTGCTTACGGAGAAGCGGCAATGCATCAGTTCTTTGGAGAAGATGTGAATTGCTTTCATGTAAGAACATTCCGTGATGCGATGACTGCGATTGAAGAAGGTGCTGCGGATTATGCGGTTCTTCCGATTGAAAATTCATCTGCAGGTCCGGTGAACGAGATGTATGATCTTCTGGATGAATTTGAGAATTATATTGTTGCTGAGACGATCCTTCCGGTAGTGCATACTTTGTCAGGACTTCCGGGAACAACACTTACAGATATCAAACGTGTTTATTCGAAAGCAGAAGCCCTTATGCAAACGACAGGGTTTTTGAATGACCATGCAGACTGGCAGCAGATCAGTGTAGTGAATACGGCAATCGCTGCGCAGAAAGTAGTAAAAGATGGAGATAAGGCACAGGCAGCTGTATGTAGTGCCTATGCGGCGAAGATTCATGGGTTGGAAGTTCTCGCAGATAATATAAATGACGAGCCGGATAACTGTACACGCTTTATCGTGGTGACGAATCAGAAGGTTTATCTGAAGCATGCGTCAAAGATCAGTATTGAATTCGAACTTCCGCATCAGAGTGGGGCTCAGAGTGGGTCTCTTTATGATCTTCTGTCACATTTTGTATACAATAATATAAATATGACAAAGATTGAATCAAGACCTGTGAAAGGAAAACAGTGGGAATATCGTTTCTTTGTAGATTTTGATGGAAGTCTGGAAGATGCAGCAGTGAAGAATGCATTGCGTGGACTGAGAGAAGAAGCAACGAATTTGAGAATTCTTGGAAATTACTAGATATTAGAATAGATAGAAAAACAGAATACAGAGCAGGTGGAGCGAAAGCTCCAGAGGGATTTACTGGAAAAGAGGTTATTTAGAATGCGTACAAACGAACTGATGCTGTATAAAAATATGGAATATGGAGAGATTCTAAAGGATATCACATTCCTGATTGATAATTATGAGAGTGAATTTTATAACAAAGAAGATTTAAGAGGACTCCTTTTTGATTGTATTAATGAACTTTTGGAATTATCAGTAAGCCACGGTTTTGAAGGGAATCTGTGGCATACTTATCTGACATTTCTTCTTGCGAGTGATGAGAATGCATACAGCACTTCCTGTGAGATCGTAGGAGAGATTGAAGGTAGTCTGAATGAGATTGCACTTCATGATTTTGCTATTTTTAAGGAAATGTTTGACTATGATTTCGAGGAACTGGAAAAGAGTCTGGACGCTGACTGCCTGAAGATCATCATGGATTATAAGAGCGGTAACAGTGGTGGTAAAGTGTTCAACCGTCGTGTCAGGGACAGAATCTGTGATCTCAGCCGTGCCCTTGCCGCAACGCAGAACGTAGATCATTTCAAGCGTACACTGACGCAGTTTTATAAGGAATTTGGAGTTGGTAAACTTGGACTTCACAAGGCATTTCGTGTGGAGCATCCGGAGAATTCTGATGTGGAGATTATACCGATTACAAACATTGCCCATGTACATCTTGATGATCTTGTAGGTTATGAAGATGCAAAGAAAAAAGCTGGTTGATAACACGAAAGCATTTGTAGAAGGAAAGAAAGCAAATAACTGTCTGATGTTCGGAGATGCCGGAACAGGAAAATCTTCCTCGATCAAGGCTATTTTAAATCAGTATTATGACCAGGGACTTCGTATGATCGAGGTGTATAAACACCAGTTCCAGGATCTGAATGATGTAATCGCTCAGATTAAGAACAGAAATTATAAATTTATCATTTATATGGATGATCTTTCTTTTGAAGAATTTGAAATTGAATACAAATATTTGAAGGCAGTAATCGAAGGTGGTCTGGAGAAGAAACCGAAGAATGTGTTGATCTATGCGACATCAAACCGCCGTCATCTGATCCGTGAGACAAGCAGGACAGAGATGAAGATATGCATACAAATGATACAGTACAGGAGAAGCTGTCATTGGTTGCAAGATTTGGCGTTACGATTTATTTCGGTTCACCGGATAAGAAGGCATTCCAGGAGATCGTGCGTGTACTTGCGAAAAAAGAATGGAATCAATATGCCGGAAGAGCAGCTGCTTCTTTGAGGCGAATGCATGGGAACTGTCTCATGGCGGTTTGTCTGGAAGAACAGCACAGCAGTTTATTGATTATCTGGCAGGACGGGAGTAATGCATTGTGTGGAAGGCTTTTAGAGTCAAACAGAGCTTGGAAAATGGAATAACAGAAGAGAAAAACAAGAGTGGATTTCGCAAAAAGATGATATCTGTACAGTTACTGATCGTACTTGTTGCGGTTATGCTGTTTTGTTCTGGATGTGCCGGGAAGATGAATGCAAAGAAGATTTTTCGTCAGTCTTCGGAAAATATGCAGAAAGTAACTTCTTCAGCAAACCATGTGGAGCTGGCAATTCAGATGTCTGATATTTTAAATCTGATGGAAGTAAACATGGAGATGGATCTGGAGAACACGACAGAGCCTCCGGCCGGTCATGCGAAAGGAACTGCCAGGGTGACGATCAAAGATTCTGAGGTATCTGCAGATCTGGAACTTTATCAGGTGGAGGAAGACGGAAAACAAGTGACATATAGTGGCACGAATGGATCCTGGAAGAAAGAGAGTGCAGAAGGAAGCAGCGAGAATCACCTTGGTATTGACGGAAATATTTTCGCGCAGGAGGGAAAGCGCTTGAGTCTTTCCACCTGTCCGAGCAGGAGACAACAGTAAATGGCAAGGCATGTTATCAGTTGTATGGAAATGTGACAGGAACAGAGCTTATGGGGCTTCTTGGCAAAGAGATGGTAGAAGCATATCATCTGGTGAATCTCCCGGAGGAGGATGCAATCCGTAATTTGAAAATCCCTGTTATTTTTGACATTTACAAAGAAGAACTGCTTCCGGCGAAGATCGTTGTAGACATGAGTGATGTAATGGGAGATTTATATAAGTCTTACGGAGAGACTACGAAAGTAAATCTTTACTCGATCGTGCTTCAGTTTACGGACTATAACAAGGTGGATGAAATCCATGTTCCGGATAAAATAAAGAATTCTGCGAAATAAAAGAAACATTGCCAGAAATCCTATGGTTGATGCTATATAAAAAGAAGGAAGCTTCAGACCGGGCACATGCCGCTGAAGTCTTCCTTCTTTTTTGTTATTACCACTTATTTCATATTATACAGGTTTCATATTACTCAAGTTCTTCTATATTGCTGATATCGCTGTCAATCACCATGGAGTAATTTGTATAATAGACGACAAATCCAGGTTTCCCACCATTTGGTTTTTTGACCTGTTTTTCTCCACGTAGTCAATCTCAACTTTATCGGAACCACGCATGCTGGAATAATAAGCTGCAAGTCGGGCTGCTTCTTCGAATGTACGGTCCGGAAGTTCATCCCCATGTGTTTTGACAATGACATGGGATCCCGGAGCTTGTTTTGCATGGAACCACCAGTCATTTCCGACTGCAAAGTGGAATGTCAGTTCTTCATTCTGAAGATTGTTCTTTCCGACATACATATGATAACCGTCACTGGAAATGTAATGGAGTGGTTTGTTTTTTATCTTGACTTTTTTTCTTTGTATATTTTCTGCGGATATAGCCGGAGTTTGTGAGCTCTTCTTTAATTTCAGCAAGATCATCTTCTGTCAGTGCAATATCAAGTGCCGTCTGAATGGATTCCAGATAAGTGATCTCGTCCAATGTCTCTTTGCAAAGAACAGAAAGTGCTTCAAAAGTACGTTTTTGCTTGTTATATTTTGCAAAATAACGCTGGGAATTCTCCTGCGGTGTCTTTAATGGATCCATCGGAATGGATACCATTTCATTGGTGTAATAGTTCAGGCATTCAAGAGTCTTTGCACCTTCCTCCAGATTGTATCCATAAGTGTTGATCAATTCGCCGTACACTTTATATTTTTCACGATTTTCTGTGTCTTTCAACTGACGCAGCTGCAAGTCATATTTTTTTCGGTTTCGTTCTAATGCAGTCTGAACTACGTGACGCAGATCAACCGATTTCTGTCGGATGCGGGTAATGAGACTGCGTGTCGAATAATAAGTCTCAAGTACTTCGGAAACAGAATCATATTCTACCCTTGTATAGTTGACAAAATGACTCAGTGGAAGAGCAGAGAATTCTTTTGGCTCTTTTCCATCGAAATAAATACCAGGTGAAAAGGTATCTTCTTTGATCGCGGATAAATAAATCTCAAACTGTGTATATAGATGAAGTAAAATATCAGCAGAATACTTCTGGGCCGGGACAGAAGAATCCATTCCTGCAAGGGAGCAGATCTCCTCCGCGGTCACAGGACTGATTCCGGTAAAACTTGTATAAATTGCTTTGGCAAGTGGCATTGGTTTACCTGTCAGATGCGCTGCGAATTCTTCAGAAGTTACCGTGAGCGGATCTGCTTTCTGCATGGTGTCCGGGATGAAATACTCTCTTCCCGGAAGAACTTCCCGGACAGAACTCATCTGTGCAGATACATGTTTGATACTGTCAATGATCTTACCCTGATCGTTACAGAAAATGATATTGCTGTGTTTTCCCATGATCTCGACGATCAGATCTTTCCGGCAGAGGTCACCAAGTTCATCGAGATGTTCAATCGTAAAATGAATGATACGCTCAAGTCCCGGCTGCCAGATATCAACAATGCGGCCGCCGCTGATATGTTTACGAAGAAGCATACAGAAGTTTGGGGCAGTCATCGGACTTGGCTTATTCTTCGAGGTCAGATAGACCAGCGGAAGAGAAGCATCCGCCGAAATCGACAGACGATACTGACCTTCCGTTGATTTGACTGTCAGAAGAAGCTCATCCGCTTCCGGTTGTGCAATCTTTGAAATTCTTCCGTTTAATAATTTATGTTTTAATTCGCTGGCGAGACTCGCCACAACGATTCCATCAAAAGCCATATTGTTTCCTCCTGAATAAAAGGTTTGTTTTCACATTTTTTAATTGTAACATAAATCGAATCTTTATAAAAGACTTGTTGACCATTTACAAACATTTGATGTATAATAGATTAGATTATAGTAAACAGAGGATGAAAACAATGATCAAAAAGTATGACAGGCTTTGGCAGATGTGAGATTCAGCAGGATTCCAAGAAGTTTACCGTTGAGTTAAAGAGTGTAAACCACCGTTATCTTGATGTGAACATCAGAATGCCGAAGAAACTTAATTTTTTTGAAACATCCATCCGGACACTTCTGAAGTCTTATGCGAACCGCGGGAAAGTTGATATCTTTATTACATATGAAGATCTGTCACAGGCGCAGAGCTCTGTGAAATATAATCCATTGATCGCGGCGGAATATATGAAATATTTTAAGCAGATGGAAGAAGAATTCGGGCTGGAAAATGACATCAGCGTATCTGCACTTGCAAGATTTCCGGAAGTTCTTACGATGGAAGAGCAAGTGGAAGATGAAGAGGAGCTTTGGAATGGACTGAAGAAAGCACTGGAAGGGGCTTTTACACAGTTTGTTGATACGAGAATAACAGAGGGTGAGAACCTGAAGAAAGATATTCTTGCGAAGCTTACATTTCTGGAGCAGGAAGTCTCTGCGGTAGAAGAACGTTCTCCACAGATTGTGGCAGAATACCGACAGAAGCTGGAAGAGAAAGTGGCTGAGTTGCTGGCAGATACACAGATGGAAGAAAACCGCCTGGCAGCAGAAGTGATTTTGTATGCAGGTAAGATCTGTACAGATGAGGAAGTTGTGCGGTTGAAGAGCCATATTCAGCATATGAGAGCAACATTGGAGGAGAAAGAAGGAATCGGGCGTAAGCTGGATTTCATTGCGCAGGAGATGAATCGCGAAGCAAATACGATTTTGTCTAAAGCGAATGATATCGAGGTTTCCAATCATGCGATCAGTCTGAACAGAGATCGAGAAGATCAGAGAGCAGATACAGAATATAGAATAGAGTAAAAGAGGGCAGGATCATGAATAAAAAAGGTATTTTGATTGTCGTATCCGGATTCTCAGGAGCCGGAAAAGGTACATTGATGAAAGAATTAATGAGAAAATATCCGGAGAATTATGCTTTATCCATCTCTGCGACAACAAGAGGTCCACGTGACGGGGAAGTAGATGGCAGAGAATATTTCTTCCTTTCCAGGGAGAAATTTGAAAAAATGATTGCCAATAATGAATTGATAGAGTATGCTAAATACGTGGAAAACTATTATGGCACACCGCGTGCATATGTTGAGAAGATGTTGGATGAAGGGAAAGATGTGATTCTTGAGATCGAGATTCAGGGAGCACTGAAAGTGAAAGAAAAGTTCCCAGATACGCTTCTGATGTTTGTGACACCGCCGAATGCCAGAGAACTGAAGTCCCGTCTGGTAGGAAGAGGGACAGAGACGATGGAGGTTATTGAGTCCAGAATGAACCGTGCCTGTGAAGAGGCAGAGGGAATGAGTGCTTATGACTATCTTGTCGTGAATGATGAACTGGATGATTGTGTTGAAGAGATGCATTCTATTATCCGGGGAGAACACCACAGAAGTTCACGCAATGTGAATTTTATGAATGACATAAAAGAAGAATTGGAAGAGTTGAAAGGAGAAAATTAATATGCTGCATCCATCTTATACTGACTTGATGAAAGTAGTTAACAAAGACGTTGAAGAGGGAGATTCTAAGGTTGTAAACAGCCGTTATTCTATCGTAATGGCTACATCTAAGCGTGCAAGACAGCTGATCGCCGGAGAACTTCCGCTTGTACCTGCGAAAGACGGACAGAAGCCGCTTTCCATTGCAATCGAAGAACTGAATGAAGGTGAGCTTAAGATCTTACCTGAGGACACTGACGAAGAGTAGAATCAGAACAGTAACGGAGCAGATGCAGAAAAGTGCAATCTGCTCTTTTGACGTTGTTGTTGAACGTTTTGTGCATGCATGGAATGTATGGAATGATGCACAGAAGGTGAGATTTATTTATATTTTTTAGAGAGGATGACCAGGAGGTTTTACTAATATATGAAGATACTTTTTATATCCTTAGGATGTGATAAAAATCTGGTGGATACAGAAGTAATGCTTGGAATGCTTGCTTCAAGAGGTTACGAGATGACGAATGATGAACAGGAGTCTGATATTATTGTGATCAACACCTGTTGTTTTATCCATGATGCGAAAGAGGAAAGCATCCAGAATATTCTTGAGATGGCAGAATATAAGAAGAATGGCAGTGCAAAAGGCATTGATCGTTACAGGATGTATGGCAGAGCGTTATCGTCAGGAGATTCTTGATGAGATTCCGGAGGTAGATGAAGTTCTTGGAACAACTGCATATGATCGCATTCTGGATGCGGTAGATGCGGCACTTGCCGGACAGCATGAAGTTATGACAGCTGACCTTGATGCTCTTCCATTACCGGAGACGAAGCGTCTTGTAACAACAGGAGGACATTTTGCATATCTGAAGATTGCTGAAGGCTGTGACAAACATTGTACTTACTGCATTATTCCGAAAATCCGTGGAAACTTTAGAAGTGTACCGATGGAACGCCTTCTGAAAGAAGCACAGGATCTGGCAGAGCAGGGCGTAAAAAGAATTGATTCTTGTTGCTCAGGAGACAACGCTTTATGGAAAAGATCTTTATGGAGAGAAATCTCTTCCAAAGCTGCTCCGTGAACTTTGCAAGATCAGTGGAATCCGTTGGATCCGTATTTTATATTGTTATCCGGAGGAAATCACAGATGAACTGATCCAGGTAATGAAAGAAGAACCGAAGATCTGTCATTATCTTGATCTCCCAATCCAGCATGCGAATGATACCATCTTGAAGAGAATGGGACGCAGAACTTCAAAGCAGGAGCTGATCGACATTGTGCAGAAGCTTCGTAAGGAAATCCCGGATATCTGTCTAGAACAACACTGATCACAGGCTTTCCGGGAGAGACGCAGGAGCAGCATGAAGAGATGATGGAATTCATTGACACACTTGAGTTTGATCGTCTTGGAGCATTTACGTATTCTCCGGAGGAAGATACACCGGCAGCCACATTCGAAGATCAGATTGATGAAGAAGTGAAAGAGGATCGTCAGGCAGATATCATGGAACTTCAGCAGGAAATTGCATTCGATAAAGCGGAAGACATGATTGGAAGAGAAGTTCTTGTCATGATCGAAGGTAAAGTCGCAGATGAGAATGCCTACGTTGGAAGAACTTATCGTGATGCACCGAATGTAGACGGCCTGATCTTTATCAATACTGACGTAGAATTGATTTCCGGAGATTTTGCAAAGGTTAAAGTGACCGGAGCATTAGATTCTGATTTGATAGGAGAGTTGATGTAGTATGAATTTACCAAACAAATTAACAGTATTACGTGTGATTATGGTTCCGTTTTTTGTTTTCTTTATGTTGACAGATGTAGGCGGAGCTGCAAATAAATGGATCGCACTTGTACTTTTTGTTGTCGCAAGCCTGACGGATTTTTTGGATGGAAAAATTGCAAGAAAGTACAATCTTGTAACAAATTTTGGAAAGTTTATGGATCCGTTGGCAGACAAATTTCTTGTATGCTCAGCAATGATCTGTCTGATTCCTTCAGGAAAACTTCCGACAGCAGTTGTTATTGTTATTATTGCAAAGAGAATTTATTATCAGTGGTTTCCGTTTGGTTGCGTCTGATAATGGAGTTGTTATCGCAGCAAATTACTGGGGAAAATTCAAGACAGTATCCCAGATGGCAATGATCATTGTTCTGATTGCTGATTTTGGCGGTGTATTCGACATGGTTGGAACAGTACTGATCTGGATTGCCACAGCACTTACTGTGATTTCTCTGGTAGACTATGTGTGGGCAAACAGAGAGGTTCTTACAAAGGGAGGCATGTAAGAGATGTATCTGGAGTGGTTTTTAAAGAGAAAGCTGCAGGTGAGAAAAGTCTGGAAGAAGTTGTAGTAGATCTTCTTGCAGAGCGTAAACTTCATGTGACAACAGCAGAATCCTGTACAGGTGGATTGATTGCAGGAACGTTAGTCAATGTGGCAGGAGCATCAGATGTGCTGAACGAGGGCTATGTTACGTATTCGAATGAGGCAAAGGAACGTCTAATTCACGTTTCTCATGAGACACTTGAAACTTACGGTGCCGTGAGTGAACAGACAGCGCATGAGATGGCTGAGGGTGCGGCAAAGGCTGCGAATGCGAATGCGGCACTAAGTGCAACAGGAATTGCAGGGCCCTGGAGGTGGAACAGAAGAAAAGCCGGTTGGTCTTGTATATATTGGATGTTATCTGAATGGGAAGACGACAGTGAAAGAGTGTCGTTGGAATGGAAGCCGGATGGAGAACAGACTGGATACTGTGAACGTAGCATTGGAGATGCTGAAGGAACGTCTGATGGAAGAGATGCCGTGTAATAAGAAAAGATTAAGTTGAAGCAGTAACTGTTTCCAAAAGGATACAGAAGCTGCTTTTCTTATACATAAATTTGTCAAGTGTCATATTTATATAATTCTTTCCCTCAGATGGTGAAAATCTTGTCAAAGTTGTGATTGACGAATGCGACAAATTGTGCGAAAATAAATACATATGGTGCAGGGAGAAAGAGTTTGTGGCAGGTGACAAATCAACTTCTCACCGCGCAGACAGTTCAGTGTTAAAAAATAATGCAGAGCTGTCAGTTTTTGTGCGAAAAAAAATAGTGTACCGTATACGAAGAAAATCATACATATTGAAAGGAGTTTTACAATGATTTATTCACGCGAAGTAGAAGAAATGTGCCCAGTTGCACAGGGCGTTCATCATGGCGCCGCTCCAATCCCAGAAGAAGCAAAATGGGTACAATCAAAAGAAGTCAAAGACATTTCCGGCCTGACCCACGGCGTTGGCTGGTGTGCACCACAGCAGGGTACTTGTAAGCTCACACTGAACGTAAAAGACGGAATCATCCAGGAGGCACTGGTTGAGACAATCGGATGCTCCGGTATGACTCACTCCGCAGCTATGGCAGCAGAGATCCTTCCGGGAAGAACGGTTCTGGAAGCTTTAAATACAGATCTTGTATGTGATGCTATCAATACCGCTATGAGAGAACTGTTCTTACAGATCGCATACGGAAGAACACAGAGTGCGTTCTCCGAAGATGGACTTGCTGTTGGTGCAGGTCTTGAGGACCTTGGTAAAGGCCTTCGTTCACAGGTTGGTACAATGTACGGAACACTGAAAAAAAGGACCTCGTTATCTTGAGATGACAGATGGTTATGTAACAGGAATCGCACTGAACGAAGATGACGAGATCATCGGATATCAGTTTGTAAACTTCGGTAAGATGATGGACTTCATCAAAGCTGGAGACGAGCCGGCTGTAGCGCTTGAGAAAGCTAAAAGGACAGTACGGACGTGTTGACGATGCTGTTAAGATTATTGACCCAAGAAAAGAGTAAGGAGGACTATTTCAATGGCATTATTTGAATCATATGAAAGAAGAGAAAAACAGATTCTTGCAAAACTCGCTGAGTATGGAATCAACTCCATCGAAGAAGCTGCAGAAGTAACAAAAGCTGCAGGTCTTGATGTTTACAAAATGGTAGAAGGCATTCAGCCTATCTGCTTCGAAAATGCTAAATGGGCTTACACAGTAGGTGCTGCTATCGCAATCAAAAAAAGGGATGTACAAAGGCAGCTGATGCAGCAGCAGCAATCGGAGAAGGACTTCAGGCATTCTGTATTCCTGGATCCGTTGCTGACACCCGTAAAGTAGGTCTTGGACATGGTAACCTTGGCAAGATGCTTCTTGAAGAAGAAACAGAGTGCTTCTGCTTCCTAGCAGGACATGAGTCCTTCGCAGCTGCTGAAGGTGCTATCGGTATCGCTGAGAAAGCTAACAAAGTTCGTCAGAAACCATTACGTGTTATCCTGAACGGTCTTGGAAAAGATGCTGCTCAGATCATCTCCCGTATCAACGGCTTTACTTATGTAGAGACAGAGCTTGACTATCACACAGGAGAACTGAAAGAAGTATTCAGAAAAGCATACTCCGAAGGACTTCGTGCAAAAGTTAACTGCTACGGCGCTAACGATGTAGTAGAAGGTGTTAAGATCATGTGGAAAGAGAATGTAGACGTATCTATCACAGGTAACTCTACAAACCCTACAAGATTCCAGCACCCAGTAGCAGGAACATATAAAAAAAGAGCGTATCGAAGCTGGAAAGAAATACTTCTCAGTTGCTTCAGGTGGTGGTACAGGACGTACACTTCACCCAGACAACATGGCAGCTGGACCGGCTTCTTACGGAATGACAGATACAATGGGACGTATGCACTCTGATGCACAGTTCGCTGGATCTTCATCTGTACCGGCTCACGTTGAGATGATGGGACTTATCGGAGCAGGAAACAACCCGATGGTTGGTATGACTGTTGCTGTAGCAGTTGCTGTAGAAGAAGCTGCAAAGGCTGGTAAATTCTAAGAATCCCAGTAAAATCAAAGGTTGAAAATAGACAATGTTCGCAATTCAAAGTGTTCATTGTCTATTTTTTATTTTTCCTAAAAAATGTGTTCATAGCTACATGTATGAAATGAAGAGCAACAAAAATATAATCCATAAATATTTTAATCCATAAATATTACCCACAAAAAACTGTCTTATTTCAAGATAGTTTGTTATAATAATAAAACAATGAGTTATATAGGATAACAAAGGAATATAAGAATTAATGATTACGAACAGTATTCATTTTCAGAAATAGTTAAAGTTCGAATATACGACGATTTCGAAATTAATTTTACTACAATCTAGAAAATACGAGGCATAACACATGAAAATTAAGATGGTAGACATTGCAAGACATCTCGGAGTTTCCAAAGCAACGGTTTCGCTTGCAGTGAATGGAAAACCCGGTGTGAATGAAAACCAGAAGGATGGTTTTGGAATGTCTGGAAGAAATGAAAAAGAACAACGGAGTAATTCCGGTAAAAGAGAATATCGTTACAGTGTCTGGCCATCCGGTGAATCAGATGATCAAAATAGTGATCGTTAATCACAGCAAAGGTGCTGCGTGTAATTCAGAAACAGATCTCTGGTCAGATGTACTTGCTACATTTGATTCTGAAGCAAGAAGACTTGGATATCTTTATGGAGTGACGTATTTAAATGACGATATTACGCAAACAGAAGCAGTAATTACGGAATGTAATATGGATTTTGTGGCAGGCATTATTCTTTTTGGAACCGAATTAAAAGAAGAAGATCAAAACCTGCTTGAAAGAATCAAAAAACCATTGGTTCTTTATGACTGTGAACTTCCAGATAGTCGGTATAGCAGCGTATGTGCAGACAATAGACAAATGCTAAAAAGTGCTGTGGATTATCTGTACAAGGAAGGTGCATCAGATATTTATTATTTCTGCACAGGGAAAGATAATTATAATTATCGAGTTCGTAAAGAAGCATTTTTAAATACAAAGTCTAACGAAGATACTGCATCTGCAAAATATATTCTTGATCTTGGAGATGAAATTCCAAAGATAACGGAGACTTTGTTAGAGTGGTTGAGAAAAAATCCGCTTCCGCAAGGAATTTTATTTGAAAATCAACAGATTTCAATCGGTGCGTTGACGGCGCTTCGAAAGTATGGAGTGAACATCCCACAGGAAGTGAAAGTTGTCGGATTTGGTATGATTCCTGACTATATATACCAGGATCTAAAGTTGGTACAAATGAGAATATCTGAAATAGAAGGTGTTCTTCTTACAATGGATTTACTGGATAAAAGATTCGTCAGTATTCAAGGTCTAAAGTTAAGATATACACAGAAGCAGAAATGATTGTAAGTTAAAATAATCGTAAGACAAAGAACAAGATGAACAAAAGAGCTTTTGGATTGTGTGAAAATTCGCATAATTCAAAGACTCTTTTTGATTATTTGCATAATCAAAATAATTTGTAAGAGAATAGGTTGTAAAAACCATACAAATAGAACAGCAAAATGAATGAAAAACTGGTATAATGTAATAGTGAAAAATTTATCAATTTCAATCTGCAGCGAGATGATAAAAAGAACGGGAAAAGAAAACAAATTGGAGGAACAGAAAATGAATGAATATTTTCCACATTTATTCGAACCAATTAAAATTGGAAAGACTACGGTAAAAAACAGAATCTTTATGCCGCCAATTTCTACAAACATGGCAGATAAAGGCTATGTAACAGACGCACTGGTTGAGCATTACTCAGCAAGAGCGAAGGGGGAGTCGGACTGATTGTTACAGAAGTTACGATTGTAGAGCCGGTATATACATATTTACCGGGAGATATGTCAATCTATGATGATTCTTATATTCCGGGATGGAAGAAACTGGTAGATGCAGTGCATCAGTATGATACGAAGATTTTAGCACAGCTATTTCATCCGGCTTATATGGCATTTCCAATTCCGGGAACACCGCAGCTGATCGCCCCTTCTAATGTTGGACCTTATTATGCAAAATCAGCTCCGAGAGCTGTAACTGTTGAAGAATTGCATGTACTTGTTCAGCAGTTTGGGGAGGCAGCACGCCGTTTCCAGATCGCAGGCGGAGACGGAGTCGAGATCCAGTGTGCACATGCGCATGGACTGCTCGGTGGATTCCTTACACCACTTTATAATAAGAGAACAGATGAGTACGGCGGAGACATTAACGGACGTCTCAGACTGACACTTGAAGTAATTGCAAAGATCCGTGAACTTTGTGGTGATGATTTCATTATTGATGTTCGTATTTCAGGAGACGAGTACAGTGAGGGTGGTCTGACACTGAATGATATGATCTATGTATCCAAACAGCTTGAGAAAACAGGTGTTGATTTTATCCATGTTTCTGGAGGAAATACAATTAAGAGAGGAAGTTCCATGCCTGCACCTGGTACATCACCGGCACCGCATGCACACGCAAGTGAGGAGATCAGAGAGCATGTGAACATTCCGGTATCTACAGTTGCAAGAATCAATGAACCATGGGTAGCGGAAGAACTTATCGCAAACGGAAAGACAGATATCTGTATGATTGGTCGTCCGAACCTGTGTGACAGTGAATTTGTTAATAAAGCTGCAGAAGGAAAAACAGATGATATCCGTCCATGTATCGGATGTGGACGTTGCCTGACAGGAATCATGTTCGGTAATCCGATCAGCTGTACAGTGAATCCATCAGTAGAGTCTGACGAGATCAAAGAAGCAGACGAGAAGAAGAAAGTTCTTGTGATCGGTGCAGGTCCGGCAGGAATGGAAGCGGCTTATGTTGCCAAGAAACGCGGACATGAGGTTGTTCTCTGCGAAAAGAGTGGTGAGTTCGGAGGTCTTTTAAGACTTGCAGCAGTTCCAATCGATAAAGCAGGAACTTTGTAAAGTAATTAAGTTTATGGCACGTCGTCTGAAGAACGAAGGAATCGAAGTCCGCATGAACTGCGAAGTAACACCGGAGATGCTTGCGGGAGAATTTAAGGATTATGAGGTTGTCTGTTCTACAGGAGCAGTTCCGAAAGAAATCCCTCCATTCAAAGTATTTAAGCAGACAATGACAGCAGATGATGTACTTGCAGGAAGAAAATATCCGGGAAGAAAGATTGTTATTCTCGGGGGCGGATCTGTCGGATGTGAAACTGCAGATTATCTTGCACCATTGATTGATGACATGTTCCCCTGCAAACCGTGACATCACAGTGATCGAGATGACACCGTCACTGATGCCGGGTGAAGGCGGAGCAGCTAAGAGTCAGCTGACAATGAGACTCAAGAGAAAAGGTGTGAAGATTGAACTGAACAGTCAGGTGACGAAGGTTGATGAGACTACGATCACTTATGAGAAAGACGGACAGGAATACCATATCACAGATGCGGATACACTGATCTTTGCAGTCGGTTATGCACCGAACAAAGGTAGAGACTACAGAAGAGAGAGTTCATTTTATCGGAGACTGTGATAAAGTCGGAACTCTGAAAGATGCAATTGCTGCAGGACATAAACTGGCAGAAGAATTATAATTGCTAAAAGAGGTGTCAGCAAATGCTGACAAAAAGTTGCATGAAGTCTCAAATATGTTAATTTGAAAGACATTAAAATAAAGCAGAACGGAGAAAAAAGATGGGGAATAAATTATCAGAACCAATTAAAGTTGGAAATCTTACTTTTTAAAAACAGAATCATGTTTCCACCGCTCACAACAGGATATGAAGAAAGAGATGGATCGATTGGGGAGAGAAGTCTGAATTTCTATGAAAGACTTGCAAAAGGTGGAGCAGCGTATGTTGTTATCGGAGATGTAGCTCCTGTAAGAACAGCTTCACCGACACCTAAGCTTTATGATGACAGCCAGATTCCTGTATATAAAAACCTGGCAGATACATTACATAAGTATGACTGTAAGCTTGCACTTCAGTTATTCCATCCGGAGTATGATGTTCCCGGAGTTGGACGCATGATCATGGAGGCAGGTATTGCAAGACAGGCTGCGGCAAAAGCACAGGCAGAGGGAAATGCGGAAGAAGCAAAGAAACAGATGGAAGAATGCGACAGACTTACGAAAGGCGCTTATGCAAAACTTCATCATGATATGCAGCATTTTGTAACAGAGGCAACGGTTGAGCAGTTAGAAGATATTAAAAACAGTATCGCTGCATGTGCAGCAAAGGCGCAGAAAGCAGGAATCGATGCGATTGAAGTACATGGAGATCGTCTTCTTGGTTCCCTTTGTTCAAAAAAATTCTGAATCATAGAGAAGATCAGTATGGAGGAAGTCTTGAGAACCGTACAAGATATGCACTTGAAGTAGTAGCAGCAATCAAAGAAGCAGCACCGGATCTTATGATTGAGTATAAACTGCCAATTATTACAGTAAATCCTGATGGAACACTTCGTGGAAAAGGCGGACTTGAGGCAGAAGAAGGAATCCGGTTTGCAAAGATGCTTGATGAGGCTGGAATCGATATGATTCAGGTTGCTCAGGCGAACCATACAGGAAACATGGGAGATACAATTCCGCCAATGGGAGATGTTCCATATAACTGGACTCTTCCGGTTGCCAGAGAAGTGAAAAACTGGTATCCGTTCCGGTTGCAACAGTTGGTCGTGTTGTCAGCTTAGAAGCAGGAGAGAAGATCCTCGAAGACGGAGATGCCGATATCGTAGCTTATGGACGTTCCATGCTTGCAGATGCAGATATTGCCAATAAAGCTATATCCGGAGAGTGCATCAGAGAATGCTTGAACTGTAATAAAGGATGCGTAGATGCAATTCAGGGACGTAAATACATTTCCTGCGTATTAAATGCAGAGAACGGAAACGAAGGAACTATATTTATCAAACCTGCAGACGAGAAGAAAAAAAGGTTGCAGTTGTAGGTGCCGGAATCGCCGGACTTGAGGCAGCAAGAGTTGCAGCAAAACGTGGACATGAAGTAACCGTATTTGAGAAATCAGATAAGATTGGTGGACAGATCCATTTGGCAGCAGTTCCGCCAAGAAAGAGCGAGATTTTAAGATCTATTGAATATTATGAGAAGATTCTACCAGAACTTTCTGTAGATATGAAATTAAATACAGAAACAGATTGTGAAGAGCTGAATAAGTTTGATCATGTAATTCTTGCCATCGGTGCACATAACATGGATCTTCCAATGTCTGTTACAGACAGCAATGTTGTTTCTGCCTGGGATGTTCTTGCAGGATGCGAAGTGAGTGGAGCATGTGCAGTACTTGGCGGAGGATTAGTTGGAACTGAAACAGCAGAATTCCTTGCACAGAAAGGTCTGAAATTAAGCATTATTGAAATGTTGGATCGTATTGCAACAGGAGAATCAGAGACAGTAATGCCATTGATCAAAAAAGACTTCGAAGAGCATGGTGTAAAAGAGTATGTGAATACAAGAGTGAATTCCATCGAGAATAATGTGATTCATGCTGTGAATACAAAAGACGAGTCAGAGGTTACAATTGAAGCTGATACAATTGTGAATGCACTCGGGTCTAAGAAGAATCTCTTCGACGACAGTAAGCTGACAGTTCCATTTGTATATGTTGGAGACTGCAGCGGTGAGAGAACAGCAGATATCTCAGCAGCAATCCGCAGCGGATATCAGGCTGGAAATGAAATCTGAGAATTTTTAAATTTTATTCAGTGAGAAAATAAGTAAAATACAGGGTGGTGCTGTAAACAGAAAATCTGTAGACAGTATCACCCTGTTTCAGTTATAATAAAATAAAATTTTTGTTATAAAAAATGATAATGGAGCAAGACTATGATAAACAAAGAACTATTTTATAAAGTAACATTAATTGATTGTAACGGAAAAGAATTAGAAGTTGCTAAATTTCTGCAGATTTTAACAGGAATGGAAAAAACAGAAACAAGAAGAATTGTAGCGAGTTTACCGTGTGTTTTGTATGAAGAGCTTGACGGAGAGGCGTGTTCTTATATTGAGGAGGCACTGGATTTCTATACAGCAAAATATAAGTTTGAACCAGTCGGTGATGAAAAGAAGTGTATGAAGTAGATCCATCGGTGTATCCTTCAAAACAGGTGATCGCGCTTGGAAGTATGGTTGACTACATCGGTAAGAGGTCAGAGTTTGTAAGCATCGCGAGAAAATATGATTTCCCGAAGAATGTGAGTCTGAATGATACGCCTTTCCTGGTAAAAAAGACGGTTTGGCAGAAGGGCAGGCAGTGAACCTTCGGCAGGATCTTCGCAATATGGGAATGTTTGCATTGATCATGAGAAGCGGAGCAGAAGTTCAGCAGGTGAAGAAGAGGGGATTTTTAGCAGGAGTGTTTGCACGTTGAGATGAATAAAAGGGTTGTTTGATACAGACAGCTGTGAGTAGTGATTATATAGCCGATTTCTTACAGAAAATTCAATTGGATTTTATTGACACTTTTTTGGAGAAGGACTACAATATCTTTAGATTGTTAATTTAATAACATACAAATAAGGAGTTTAGGAGGCAGACAAAAATGGCAAATATTTTATGTAGTCCAAGCAAAATATGTTCAAGGTGCAGGTGAGATGAAAAAGCTGGGTGAATATGCTCAGAAGTATGGTAAAAAAAGCACTTGTACTGATCACAGAGTCGGGGTATAAACGCATTGAAGACGTTCTCAAAGTTGGATTTGAAGGATATGATATTGAACCAGTGTATGAGTATTTCAACAGAGAATGTAGCAAGACAGAAATTAATCGTTTGGTAGCCGTTATGAATGAAAAAGGGCTGTGATGTTGTTATTGGTATTGGCGGAGGAAAGATCCTTGATACTGCGAAAGCAGTTGCTTATTACAAAGAAGTGCCGGTACTGATCTGTCCGACAATTGCATCTACAGATGCGCCATGCAGTGCACTTTCTGTTATTTATACTGATGAAGGCGTATTCGAAGAATACTTATTCCTCCCAGCTAATCCAAACATGGTTCTGATGGACACAGAAATCATTGCAAAATCACCAGTCAGACTGACAGTTTCCGGAATGGGTGATGCACTTGCAACTTATTTTGAAGCAAGAGCCTGTCAGGCTAGCGAAGCAACAACTTGTGCTGGTGGAAATGTTACTATGGCAGCGATGTCACTCGCAAAACTGTGCTTTGATACATTGATGAATGAAGGTGTGAAGGCAAAACTTGCTTTGGAAGCAGGAGCCTGCACAAAAGCTGTTGAGAAGGTAATTGAAGCTAATACATTGCTTAGTGGAATCGGATTTGAGAGTGGCGGTCTTGCAGGAGCACATGCAATCCATAATGGATTCACAGTTTTGGACGAGTGTCATCATATGTATCATGGAGAAAAAGTTGCATTCGGAACCATCACACAGCTTGTTCTGGAAGACATTCCGGCAGAAGAACTGGAAGACATTATAGATTGGTGCATTGAACTGGGACTTCCTGTTACATTAAAAGAACTTGGTATTACAGAAGTGACAGACGAGAAGCTTATGGCAGTTGCGACAGCATCCTGTGCAGAGAATGATACACTTCATAATATGCCATTTGAGGTGACACCTGAGACTGTATGCGCAGCAATTAAGGCAGCAGATGCTTACGGAAGATATTTCCTGGGAGAATAGAATATGGGAAATAGGACACCATTTCGTTAAAATAGAAAAACCAATTTGACAAACTGATTTTCTGTGGTATAATTTTCATGCTGTGAAAAACAGCCGACAGTTCATTTGTACCTTCCTGTCGAAAAACAAAACCAGGGCTAGTTAAGAAGATTCTAGGCTCTGCGTGCAAAGAAGTACGCAGAGCTTTTTATATTCAGGAAATATTTTTCAATCTATATAAAACGCTTCGCTTAGGATTCACAGCTCTTAAAGGTACATACATTTCAAATACAGGAGAGTTGAAATATGTATTATTTACAAACAAAAGCCAGTTTTGACGCAGCGCATTTTTTATGGAAATACGAGGGGAAATGCAGAAATATCCACGGACATCGTTGGAATGTTGTTGCAAAAATCAAAAGTCAGGAGCTGGAGCAAGAAGGACAGACACGGGGAATGGTAGTGGACTTTGGTAATCTGAAAAAGGATCTGAAAAAGCTTTGTGATTCCTTTGACCATAGTCTGATTTACGAAGTGGGATCTCTGAAAGCAGAAACAGTAGCTGCGCTTCAGAATGAGGACTTTCATTTGGAGAAAGTTTCCTTTCGTCCAACGGCAGAAAATTTCGCATATTATTTCTACAAGGAATTAACGGAATTGGGGTATGAGGTTCATTATGTGGAAGTATATGAGACACCTAATAATTGTGCAGTCTATGAGGAAGAGTAGATGAAAGTAGTAGAAAAAGTTTACCAGTATTAATGGGGAAGGCACACGGGCAGGAGAATTGGCAGTCTTTGTCCGTTTCAAAGGATGCAATCTGCGTTGTAGCTATTGTGATACTATGTGGGCCAATGAACCGGATTGCCCATATGAAGAGGAAACCCCAGAAGAGATTTTTAAATTATGTTTTAGGAACCGGAATTCGCAATGTGACACTTACAGGTGGAGAACCGTTACTGCAAAAAGACATCAGAGAATTGATCCACCTTCTTTTTACAAGCCGGTTTTACAGGTCGAAATTGAGACAAATGGCGCAGTTGATTTATCTGCATTTTGTGAAGAACGACCGGTATTTACAATGGATTATAAGTTACCGTCAAGCGGGTGCGAAGAATATATGATAACAGAGAACATGGAACTGCTAGGAAAAGATGACACTGTAAAAAGTTTGTGTGCGGCAGCCAGGAGGATCTGTTAAAAGCATTGGACATGATTCAGACTTATAATCTGACAAACAGATGTCATGTGTATCTTAGTCCTGTTTTTGGATCCATAGAACCAGTGCAGATTGTAGAATTTATGCTGAAACATCGGTTGAATGGTGTGCGTCTGCAGATTCAGATGCATAAAGTAATCTGGGATCCAAATGAACGAGGCGTATAAATAAGTAGTGAGGTGATGGAGATGAAAGCATTAGTTCTCTTTAGTGGAGGAATCGATTCAACAACGGCATTAGGACTGGCAATCAAAAAGTACGGGAAAGAGCAGGTGATTGCACTCTCGGTTTCCTATGGACAGAAGCACGATAAAGAAATCAGGGCTGCAATAGCAGTTGCCGAATATTATGGCGTGGAGCATCTGTTCCTGGATTTAAGCAAGATATTTCAATATAGCAACTGTTCACTGCTTCAACGGTCTACGGAAGAAATTCCGGAGGAGAGTTACGCAGAGCAGATTTCAAAAAAAAGAAATGGCGATAAGCCTGTAAGCACATATGTACCGTTCCGAAATGGGTTATTTCTTTCTTCGGCAGCAAGTATCGCACTGAGCAAGGAATGTGGAGTGATTTATTATGGAGCTCATGCAGATGATTCTGCTGGTTTTGCTTATCCGGATTGCTCACCGGTATTCAATCAGGCAATGAATGAAGCAATCTGGGAAGGCTCCGGACATCAGCTGAAAATAGAAGCTCCTTTTGTAAATGTATCCAAAGCCGAAGTAGTACGGATTGGATTAGAACTGGGAGTTCCGTATGAGTTGACATGGTCCTGTTACGAAGGGGGAGAGAAGCCTTGTGGAAAATGCGGAACATGCATTGATCGCGCAGCAGCATTTCAGGCGAATCACGTAGAAGACCCTGCGTTGAGATAGAGGAGAAAGCAATGAGAGAAAAAGAAAATTTAACATTATTGGGAAATCAGCAAACAGAATACCGTATGGATTATGATCCGTCTGTATTGGAGGCATTTCAGAATAAACATCCTGAAAACGATTACTTCGTTAAGTTCAACTGCCCTGAATTCACAAGTCTGTGCCCAATCACCGGACAGCCGGATTTTGCAACAATCACGATTTCCTATGTTCCGGACGAACGTCTTGTGGAGAGTAAATCCTTGAAATTGTATTTGTTCTCATTCCGAAACCATGGAGATTTTCATGAAGATGTGATCAATATAATTATGAAAGATCTTGTCAAGCTTCTTGAACCAAAATATATAGAAGTCTGGGGAAAATTCCTTCCACGTGGAGGTTTGTCCATCGATCCGTATTGCAATTATGGAAAGCCAGGTACCAACTGGGAGCAGGTTGCCCTGGAATCGTATGAGTAATCATGATATGTTTCCGGAGAAAATTGATAATCGGTAAGATAACAGAACGGAGGAAACGTGCTTTGCTGATATCAGTTACAGGAGCACATGTTATATTAATGACAGGACGAAAAACCTTGATTTACAAGGAGTTCGGGCCTGTCTTTTTCTATTTCATAAAAACATATGGGCGAAAATATGATGAGAGGTGAGACGGTAGTTGATTGACAACATAGCATAGATGCAGTTTATATTGGAACAGATTTACCGGATGAGTATACTCATTCAAATTATACACATATTTTTAAAAGGAGCAAATGCGAAGGCAAAAGCTAATGCCGCACAGGGATTACCAGAATTGATTGAAATTGCAGCCGGAAAGAAATTTACTGAAAATTATAAAGAAAAACATACTATAGATGCAATGTATGGTTGGTATCGTTATGAGTCAAGATTTGCTTTGCCAGTGTTTAATGAAGTTGGGGAAATTGAAAGATATAATGTTTTTAATGTAATAATGGTTATTCGACATGCAAAAGATGGTAAAATGTATCTGTATGATATAATGAACAAAAAAAAGAAACGAGCACCCTTTTCCAGTCCGAAGACATTACTCAGTAAAAACCCATTTCTTAGTTACGATTGTACCCCCATAGTAGCAAAAAAAGTCAATAAAAAGAAACGAATATATTTTGGAAATCATTTCACAATTAAATAATCTACCCATTCTAATCCATGCACTTTATTTCCACAGATAAACGTATGTATGATATAATTTGAGTTAATACGTTAAATGATATTGTGAGGTGATTCAGATGGCAGTAAAGGCTAATCACGATATTTCTTCAGGTTTAGATACGGCTTTTATTAATTCAGCAATCAACTCAAATTTGGCATATAGGCCTGAGTTTGTTTCTAATGACTACACGCAGGGGAAAAAAAGTATCTGTTGCAATTGAGCGAGAGCTTCGCCATTGTGATGCTTTTTTATATTAGCGTGGCATTTATTACCGAAGGTGGACTGGCACCGTTAAAGCAGGTACTTGCTGAATTACGCGATAAAGGTATACCGGGAAAGATATTAACGACAAGTTATCTGACATTTACAGAACCGAAAGCATTAAAAACTTTAGCGGATCTATCGAATGTTGAAGTGCGAGTATATGATTCTACAGATGAAGGTGCATCTGGGTTTCATACGAAAGGATATATTTTTAAAGAAGAAGAGATTTACCGTTTTATCGTAGGAAGTTCTAATATGACAGCGTCTGCATTTTCAGTGAATAAAGAGTGGAATACGAAACTTGTTTCAACTTCTGATGGTGAACTACTGAAGCAAATGATGACGGAATTTAATGCTCTTTGGAATAGTAAACATACACTTGCAGTAAAAGACTTCATTGAGGATTATGAAGTAAGATATAGACTTATAAAAGAACAGAAGAAAAATGCTGCTAAAGAGCAAATGGTTGATTTTCAAGCATATAAGTTACAGCCGAATAAAATGCAGGCACGATTTGTAAGCAATTTTTGTAAATTATTAGAGAGCAATGAACACAGAGGACTTTTAGTCAGTTCATGTGGTAGCGGAAAAAACCTATGCATCTGCCTTTGCACTTAGAGAAACAAAACAGAAAAAAGTGTTGTTTTTGGTGCATAGAGAACAAATTGCAAAACAAGCTTTGAAGAGTTATAAGCGTGTGTTTGGTAGTAATAGAACTTATGGATTATTATCTGGTACAGAAAAGAGTTTTTCACAGGATTATATTTTTTCTACGATGCAAACAATGGCTAAAGATGAGATTATGCAGAAATTTTCACCGGACCATTTTGATACAATCGTAGTCGATGAAGTGCATAGGGCCGGTGCAAATAGTTATCAGAAAATCATGAGTTATTTCAAGCCTAATTTTTATCTGGGCATGACCGCATCTCCTGAACGTATGGACGGATTTGATATATTTGCATTGTTTGATCATAATATTGCATATGAAATTCGACTCCAACAAGCATTAGAGCAGAATCTTTTTATGTCCTTTCCATTATTATGGAATTACCGATCTGATTATTGATGGCGAGACGATTAATGAAAAAGAGGACTTTAATCAATTAACCTGTTCTGCAAGAGTAGATCATATCTTAAAGCAAGCAAATTATTATGGTTATAATGGAGATCGTGTAAAAGGTTTGATTTTCGTAAGCCGTAGAGATGAGGGGAAAGAATTATCTAGATTATTTAATGAACGCGGATTACGTACATTGTTTTTGTCCGGTGATGATTCACAGGAAAAACGTGAGCGCGCTATTGAACGTTTGGAGCAGGATGACTACGAGGGAGGATTAGATTACATTTTTTCTGTAGATATTATGAATGAGGGTATTGATGCACCACGTGTAAACCAAGTAATTATGCTTCGTCCGACACAGTCACCGGTAATATTTGTTCAGCAGTTGGGGCGTGGACTTAGAAAAGCTGATAATAAAGAATATGTTGTAATATTGGATTTTATTGGTAATTACACGAATAATTTTATGATTCCAATTGCTTTGTCGGGTGACCGCAGTTACAATAAAGATTCCATTCGTAGATATGTATCAGAAGGTACGCGCGTGATTCCCCTGGAGAATCTACAATTCATTTTGACGCGATTTCCAGAGAGCGCATCTACCATTCTATAGATCTGGCAAGAACCAATGATGTAAAATTACTTAGAGAATCTTTCGATAATTTGAGATATCGTTTGGGAAGAATCCCGACCGTTTTGGATTTTAAGGAGTATGGCTCTATTGATGTGCGTAAATATTTTGAGAAGTTTGGATCTTATTATGCGTTCTTAAAGAAATACTATTCAGATGACTATACTGTTACCTTAAATACGCAAGAAGAGTTAATTATTGAATTCCTTTCTAAGAAAGTTACAAATATGAAGAGGATTCACGAATTATTAGTACTGAAACATTTGATTAATCAAAATCAGAGAATTCTTGCATATATGGAAAAAATTGTTGCCTGAACAGTATAAAGCGACTTATTCCAAGATAGTAGAGGAATCCGTTATACGTAATTTGACAAACGAATTTGCGAAAGAAGAGGAACGAAAAAATATGCTTCTTGTGTATTAATTAAAAAGTCGATGAAGGATATGAATTGCATCCGGAATTCAAGGCATTGCTGATACGTGATTCTGAATTTTCAAAAATGGTCAAGGAACTTATAGAATATGGTATAGAGACTATTGAAGAAAGATATGCACAACCGTATAAAGATACGAACTTTCAGTTGTATCAAAAAAGTATACTTATGAAGACGTGTGTAGATTACTGAACTGGAAAAAGAATTTGAATGCGCAAAATATTGGCGGATATTTTTATGATACTGCTACGAAAACGCTTCCAGTCTTTATTAACTATGATAAGACAGAAGATGCGATTGCATATGAAGATCGTTTTGTTTCACAGCAGAACTTAATAGCATTATCCAAACATCCAAGAAAAGTAGATTCCAGTGATGCAGATCATTTTTATAAGAGAACAGTAAAGGATCGAGACAATAGAATTTTTCTTTTTGTTCGTAAAAACAAGAATGATAAAGAAGCAAAAGAATTCTACTTTTTAGGCGAAATCTATGCAAAGGGATCTCCAATCCCGATTAAGATGGAAAAAACGAAGGACGATGCATTCGAGATCAATTATACTTTGGATGTACCGGTTCGAGATGATATTTATGAATATATGACAAGTTAGGAGTTTATTTATGAAAACAATACATGTTGTAGCAGCAGTTATTTGCGATTCTTTTAATGAAAAATCAAAGATATTTGCAACAGCTCGAGGCTACGGAGATCTAAAAAGGTGGCTGGGAGTTTCCGGGTGGAAAGGTTGAGGCCGGAGAAACACCGCAGGAAGCATTAAAGCGAGAAATCATGGAGGAACTGGATACAGAGATTTCTGTTGGTGAGCTTATTGATACTATCGAATACGACTATCCAACATTCCATCTTTCTATGGATTGTTTCTGGTGTGAAGTTGTCGCAGGACATCTGGAATTGAAAGAAGCGGAAGCTGCAAAATGGCTTACTAAGGATCAATTAGATAGCGTTGCATGGCTTCCGGCGGATGTCACGTTGATTGATAAGATTCGTGATTATATGAAATAGCAAAAAACAAAGGGACAATTTATGGAAGTTACAGTAATTAAATCCCGAAGAAAAACTATAGCTATTCAGGTAAATTCTGATCTAAGTGTCACTGTAAGGGCTCCGTATGGTGTCACAGAGAAATACATTGAGGAATTTCTTAATAAGAATGAAGCTTGGATAAGCAAACAGATGAATGAAATAAAAGTAAAGAAGAAAAGTGTTGAATCGGGAAATGTAGAAAACGTGACACTTGATAAAATCAAGGCACTTGCAGACCAGGCTCTTAAAATAATTCCGACCAGAGTAGAATATTTCGCAAGAATAATCGGAGTCACTTACGGGAATATAACCATCAGAAATCAGAAAACAAGATGGGGAAGTTGCAGCAGCAAAGGGAATTTGAATTTTAACTGTCTGTTGATGCTTGCGCCTCCTGGGTGTTGGATTATGTTGTGGTTCATGAATTGTGCCATAGAAAACAGATGAATCATTCAAAAGCATTCTGGGCAGAGGTGGAGAAGGTGTTCCCAGATTATAAAAAAGTCAATTAAGTGGTTGAAAGAAGAAGGAAGCCAGATTATGTACATGGTAACAGAACTTGGGAAAATACCGGGGATATTTCAAACATAAAAATGAAGGATCGAAAGAAATGAATCAAAATGAAACACAATGGGATAAACTCCTGAAGATAAAGACAACCGGGCGGGATGAATCTCATTCAGATCAGTATCGATATCCTTATGAACCAACGTCTTATATGGTATTGGAGCGCCTGGCAAACAGTGGACTGATCAGGAAAAATAATACTCTAATTGACTATGGAACCGGAAAAGGGCGGGTATGTTTTTATCTTTCGTATCAAACAAGATGCAAGACAATAGGCGTAGAGTATGATGAACGGATTTATAAAGGAGCAGCAGATAATAAAGAAGTATCCGTTTCCGCATCACGCACGGAGTTTGTATTATGTAGTGCAGAAAATTATGAAGTTCCGTCGGAAGTGGATCGCTGTTACTTTTTTAATCCTTTTTCAGTAGAGATATTGCAGTCAGTTTTAGCAAGGATTTACGAATCTTATTATGAAAATCCGAGAGATATATTATTATTTTTCTATTATCCTTCAGAAGAATATATCAGTATTTTAATGACTCAGGAACAGTTGATTTTTTATGATGAGATTAATACTTAAGATCTGTTTCCGGGTGAGGATAATAGAGAAAAAATCTTGATTTTTCAGGTAATTTAAGAGTGCTCAAAACATATTGAGCAGCCATAAAAAGAACGTCTGTTCGAAATAATACTTGCATTATCGAACAACTGTTTGTATAATGAAAATATGAATACAGATATTAGGAATAGTAATTATACAACACAGGAAAAGCTGCAGAGTCTTGCTGACGCAGCAAAATATGACGTTGCATGTACTTCAAGTGGATCCAGTCGGCGGGGAAAGAAAGGAGAGCTCGGTAATGCAGAGGCATGCGGCATTTGTCATAGCTTTGCAGCAGATGGAAGATGTATTTCTCTGCTTAAGATTTTGATGACGAACCATTGTGCTTATGATTGCAAGTATTGTATCAATCGCAGAAGTAATGACGTAAAGCGGGCTACTTTTACTCCGGAGGAAATCTGTGACTTAACAGTAGAGTTTTATAAGCGTAATTATATTGAGGGTCTGTTTTTGAGTTCCGGAATCTTAAGGAATCCGACGTATACGATGGAGAAGATGTGCGAGACATTATTGCTGCTTCGAACAAAATACCATTTTAACGGTTATATTCATATTAAGACGATTCCGGGAGCATCCGACGAGCTACTTGCGGCAGCAGGATATCTTGCGGATCGTATCAGTGTCAACCTTGAATTGCCCACGGAAGAAGGATTGCATACATTGGCTCCAAACAAGACCATGCAGAACATTCTGAATCCTATGGGTAAGGTGCAGAGTACGATTGCATCTCACAGAATGGCAATCGGAAAGTCAGCTTATATGGAGCGAAGTGGCGGGAATAAGTTTTTTGAATGCAGGTATTTTTTCTGATGCTTCGAAAAAACATTTTTCTGAGTGCTTGAATGTTCAGAAGAAGGATAAAGCCATTTCTCAGAATTCTCAGATGAATCGATTAGAATCTTATAAAAAAATACACGTCACTGGATTATGCACTTACCGTGGGAGAATGCGAACCAGTTGGCACCTCGTGATATGTCGCGATTGAAGCGTAGTTTTGCTCCGGCAGGACAAAGCACGCAGATGATCATTGGTGCGACCGGTGAGAGTGATTATACATTATTGCAGACGACACAGGCATTGTATCAAGGCTTTGATCTGAAGCGTGTCTTCTATTCAGCATATATTCCATTGAACGAAGATAATGTGTTGCCGGAGATAGGAACGCCACCACCGCTTTTACGTGAACACAGACTGTATCAGGCTGATTGGCTATTGCGGTTCTATGGATTTCAGGCAGGAGAACTATTATCTTCAGAGCAGCCGAATTTCAATGAGATGCTTGATCCTAAAGTGTGATTGGGCATTACGCCATTTGGAGCAGTTCCCAGTAGAAGTAGAGAAAGCGAGTTATGCAACACTGCTTCGTGTTCCGGGAATCGGACCGAAATCAGCAAGTCGTATCACTTATGCAAGACGTTATGGCAGACTTGATTATGCAAGCCTGAAGAAGATGGGAGTAGTATTAAAGCGTGCACATTATTTCATCACGTGTGGAGGAAAACAGATGTACCATACTCCTATTGAGGCATCTTATATTACGCGACAACTAATAAGTGTAGACAAGAAAGATCTATGGAACACACAACATGCGAATGAATCATTTACCCAGATGACATTGACAGATTTTGGAGTATGCTGATGAAGATATTTACTTGTAAAGACCGTCTGGAAGATATCATGACCTGTATCTATGATGCATGGTCTGAAGCTTTACTGATTGGTCATGACCAGATACAATTAAAAAAAAGAACCTGTATTTCAGCAAACGATATTTGATGAATATATTCATGTAGACCAAGATCTTTCCAAAGCAGAAAAAGTAATTCGCTCGATTCGGAGAGATATTTCGGATGAAGCATATCTGAATATCTATTTGGCGACTTTATCTGTCGAGGAAGATGCACTGCAGGCAATTTATAATTTCCTTCGTGTCGGATTCAAAATTGAGAGAGTGTACTACAGCAATATGCGAATCCACGTGTGATGCGGATATTAGAATTGCGTCGTAAAGTGTCTAACGAAAGTCATCATTTCAGAGAGTTCGCACGATTTGAACGATTGAATTCAAGTAACGTCTATGTCAGCCATCTGGAGCCAAAAAGTGATGTCATTATGTTGATTGGCAGACATTTTGCAGACCGCATGCCTTCAGAACAGTGGATGATCATAGATGATAATCGCAAAACAGCTTGTGTTCATCCGAAAGATGGTGAGAACTATCTCCGATATCTGACAGATGAAGAATTTCAGACATTGAGAAAGACAGAAGAGTACGAAGATGAGTATACGGATCTGTGGAAGACATTCTTTCATGCGATTGCAATAGATGAACGAAAGAATTATGTATGTCAGCGTAACTTATTTCCACTGTGGAAGAGAAAACACGCAGTGGAATTCAAAAAAATAATCTTTTCTTATATATATTCTTACTTGTATCTCATAGTATGGAAACGTATAATGTAAGAAAGATGTGATTGATACGTGATTTTTTTGATCGGAGGCGATAAAATATGCCATATGATTTATCAAAACCTCTTGTAATAGGGATTAGTTCGAGAGCTTTATTTAATCTTGAACAGGAGAATAAAATATTCGAAGAACAAGGCGTTGAAGCATATGAGGCTTACCAGGTAGCACATGAGAATGAGATTCTTCAGAAAGGTGCTGCTTTCCAATTAATTAAAGCTTTTCTGAAACTGAATAACACAGGATTGGGAAGACTGGTGGAAGTGATCATTATGTCACGGAACAATGCAAACACATGTCTTCGTATCTTTAATTCTATACAGTATTATGGCTTGGATATTACAAGAGCGACTTTGACAAGTGGAGCGGAAATTGCTCCCTATTTAAAAGCCTTTAAGACAGACTTGTTTTTTTGTCAGCAAATTCTGTTGATGTACAATCGGCTATTAACGATGGAATTGCAGCGGGTCTTATTTTGACTGGAGCGGCACATGCGGATGCAAAGCAAAAGATAGATCAGATCCGTATTGCTTTTGATGGAGATGCAGTTCTCTTTTCAGCCGAATCTGAAAAGATTTTTCAGAAGAACGGAATACAGGCATTTGAAGAACATGAGAAAGCGAATGCGAACACGCCGATGGCAAAAGGTCCGTTTGCTAACTTCCTGACAAAGCTGTCTTATGTACAACAGCTGTTTAAAGAAAAGGATATTCAGCCAATCCGAACCGCACTGGTTACATCTAGAAATGCTCCTGCGCATGAACGTGCAGTGAAAACGCTCCGCAACTGGGGCGTATCAATCAATGAAGCGTTCTTCTTAGGCGGTGTCAGCAAGACAGAAGTACTTGCAGCATTTGGAGCGCATATATTCTTTGATGATCAGGATATACATACCGAACCGGCTTCAACGGTTGTTCCGGCAGCTACTGTACCTTATCGTGATGGAGATAATCCAAAAGAATAAGCAACTTTATATTATTTTGAAGATGATGGGGAAAACGATGCAGACATATACATATGTATCAAAAGGAAAATTTGAATTAAGAGAAAAATCGAAACCGGTAATCATGCATGAAAGGGATGCTATTGTAAAGGTAACGCTTGCGAGTATCTGTTCCAGTGATTTACATATCAAGCATGGAAGTGTTCCTCGTGCAGTTCCGGGAATTACAGTTGGTCATGAGATGGTTGGAATTGTTGAAGAAGTTGGCGAAGCTGTAACTCATGTGAAGCCGGGAGACAGAGTAACTGTAAATGTTGAGACATTTTGTGGTGAATGTTATTTCTGTAAAAAAAGGTTATGTCAATAACTGTATTGACCGAAATGGCGGTTGGGCTCTTGGGTGCCGTATCGATGGCGGTCAGGCTGAGTATGTGCGTGTACCGTTCGCAGATCAGGGACTGAATAAGATTCCAGAAGAGGTTACAGACAGACAGGCTCTGTTAGTTGGAGATGTTCTGGCTACCGGCTACTGGGCAACTCGTATTTCTGAAGTTACAGAAGATGACACAGTACTGATTATCGGTGCAGGTCCGACAGGAATCTGTACATTACTTTGTGTTATGCTAAAGCATCCGAAACACATTATTATGTGTGAAAAAAGATGAGGAACGTATACATTTTATCAATGAACATTACCCAGATGTACTTACTGTTTCTCCGGAAGAATGTGAGACTTTTGTTAAGAAAACAAGTGATCATGGCGGAGCAGATGTTGTTCTCGAAGTTGCCGGAGCAGAATCAACATTTCGTCTTGCATGGGAATGCGCAAGACCGAATGCGATTGTGACAGTTGTTGCACTTTACGATAAAGCACAAAGCTTACCACTTCCAGACATGTATGGTAAGAATCTCATCTTTAAAACCGGTGGAGTGGACGGATGTGACTGCGAAGAGACGTTGAAACTGATTGCTGAGGGAAAAATTAATACTGAACCACTTATTACGCATACCTATCCTCTAAGTAAGATCGAAGAGGCTTATGATCTCTTCGAGAATAAGAGAGACGGTGTTATAAAAGTAGCTGTTGAATGTTGAGATAGCACAAGTATTCGAAAAGAGCGAAGTGAAAGTTTATGCTTATTGTAATCTTAATGGATTATGGAAAGCATAATCATAGTCTGATTGGACATTTGTAATTTCATACTCGTAATAATTGGTTTTATATCATAACGCTTTTTGCTTTTTATGGCAAGAGCGTTATTTTTTGCATTATCACAGATTTATTTGCGGTTAAAATGTATAAAAATACAAAAAATGACAAAAAAATTGATATAATATATAAATTTTTGGTTACTTTTCAAACATTATATGGTAAACTAATGTGGTATATCAAAAAATGTGGGAGGAGACTCAAAAATGAGCAAAAAAAAGAAGAAAAAGGGCTAAAGTCCTTTAACAAGGGATTCCAAGTGCCAGATACCTACATTATCATCTTTTTTGTAGTCGTTATCGCAGCACTTATGACATTTCTTGTACCAAAGGGATTTTACGAAACACAGGATATTTCGTATATGATCAATGGTGTTGAGAAAACCCGTACAGTAATCAAAGACGGAAGTTTCCAGTATCTGACAGATGATACAGGAAATGTAGTAACAGAAGGAGTAGCACTTTTTAGTGGAGATGGTGGAACAGGATTTTTTAACTATATGTATAACGGAATCGTAAATAGTTCTGCAATCGAGATTATCGCATTTCTTATGGTAGTAGGTGGTGCATTCGGCATCATGATCCGTACAGGTGCGATTGAATCTGGATTGATCGGATTGATCCGTAAGGCCGAGGGAGCAGAGAAACTACTGATTCCGATACTTTTCGTACTGTTTTCTCTTGGTGGAGCAGTTTTCGGGATGGGAGAAGAGGCGCTTCCGTTTACTATGATTCTTTGTCCGTTGTTTGTAGCAGTTGGATATGATTCAGTTATCGCAGTTCTTGTTACTTATGTTGCAACACAGATTGGTTTTGGTTCATCTTGGATGAATCCATTCTCTGTAGGTATTGCACAGGGTATTGCAGGTATTGACGTATTCTCCGGAGCAGGATTCCGTATGGTAATGTGGGTAGTATTTACAGCACTCGGCTGTGGAATGACTATGTTCTATGCATCAAAGATCAAAAAGACTCCGACAATCTCAATCGCATATAAGACTGATTCATATTTCCGTGAGCAGAATGAAAAAACAGGAATTGACGAAGGACATTCATTTGGTCTTGGACACATTTTAGTTCTTCTGACACTGGCTGCTACAGTAGTATGGGTAGTTTGGGGAGTTATGATTCAAGGATACTACATGCCGGAGATTGCTACACAGTTCTTTATTATGGGAATTGTTTCCGGTGTGATCGGAGTTATCTTTAAACTGAACGACATGAAACTGAATGATATCGCAATATCATTCAAAGATGGAGCAAAAGATCTGATTGGTGCTGCACTTGTTGTTGCTATGGCACAGGGTATGGATGTCTGCATACTGTTATACAGGCAGTTATCAGATTCCGGTTCACACGTTGACGGACAGTATTGTCAAAGATATTATGATGATTCAGGAAATCATTGGAACTGGAGAAATCGCGATTTCTGATCATCGTTCTTCACAGCCGACTTTTGAGGAATTTGCGCGTGTCGTTGCGGATACAAGACTTGGCGGTGTTCTTTCTGGGAAAGCAGGTATTGTAAATGTTCATCTTGGCGACAGTCCGAGATGCTTAGATCTTATTGAACGAGTGGTAGATGAGACAGAGATACCGGCTTCTCAAATACTGCCAACACATATCAATCGAAATGAGATGCTTTTTGGCAAGTCGATGGAATATGCGCTGAAAGGCGGAGCAGTAGACTTTACCGGAAATGAAGATATTGACTATTGGGAAACTATCTGTGATGAGGTACGTGTATGTAATGGTATCAAACGGATGCTGGATGCAGGAGTAAATCCTAACCGCATGACAATTTCTTCTGATGGACAGGGAAGCCTTCCGATGTACAGTAGTGATGGCGAATTTCTTGGAATGGGTGTTGGACAGTCTAGCTGCCTTCTGAAGGAAGTAAAGGAATGTGTATTTAAAACAGAAATTCCTTTAGAAATAGCAATTTCTACAATTACATCTAATCCAGCAGATATTCTTCGCCTCAAAGGAAAAGGTAAGGTTGAAGAAGGCTATGATGCTGACCTTTGTATTCTTGACCAGGAACTTCAGCTTGTTGAAGTAATTGCAAAAGGGAATACAGTTTATACAAAATAATATTGATGTTAGAAGCATCAGTCATTCAGTTGGCTGGTGCTTTTTGCAATATTAAATTTATTTTTCAGAGCACTTTATGATATAATGGACTCGTAGTCTTTTACAGACATAAGAACGGATATAAGGAGAATGTACTATTGATCAATCAGACAGCAAAGAAGATTTTGAAAGCTCTGTCTTTTGATGGTGTGGAAGTAGAAGCATTTCGTCATATGGCGGATTTAAAACGATTGGATCGATGAAGATTTTTTATAAAAAAATAGATGAGAAAATATATAACGGAAGTCATGCAGTTCCGATTCGAATATTTTTTCCAAGCGAGAAAAGCTTTCGAGAAAGTGAAGAAAAGAAGCATGATATTCAGGATAAAAAATTGCTTTTGTTCATACATGGCGGTGGATGGGTTACAGAGAGTATCGATAATTATGAAAGAATTTGTGCTCGGCTTGCTAATGCAACCGGACAATATGTAGTTGCAGTTGAATACCGACTGGCACCGGAAGATAAATTCCCGGCAGGTCTGGAAGATTGTTATGCCGTTGCAAAAGCGGTATATTCTGGAGATTTTATGTTAAATATAAGACCAGAAAATATTACTTTGATCGGAGATAGTGCCGGAGGGAATCTTTGTGCAGCATTATCTTTGATGGCTAGAGATTGTGGAGAATTTATGCCAAAAAGACAGATACTGATCTACCCGGCTACATATAATGATTATACAGAAAATTCACCATTTCCATCTGTTAAGGAAAATGGAACAGATTATCTTTTGACAGCTGGGAAGATGCAGGATTATATTGATCTTTATGCGAGAAATAAAGAGGATAAGAAGAATCCTTATTTTGCACCATACATAGCAGAAGATTTAGCGAATCAACCTGATACATTGATTCTTACATGTGAATTTGATCCACTTCGAGATGAAGGGGAAGCATATGGGAAGCGCTTAAAAGAGGCTGGAAATTATGTGGAGATACATCGGATCAAAGATGCATTACATGGATATTTTGCGTTGGGGATCAAGCAGCTTCATGTACAGGAAAGTTTCACCTATATCAATGAATTTCTGAAAGAGGAAACACTGTGAGTAAGAAAAAAGCACGTTGGAGAAACTAGATAATGCAGCAAAATTATATTCTGCTGCCAGTAATAAAAAAGATACGAGAGTGTTTCGTTTTTACTGCGAATTGAAAGAAAAAGTAAATCCTGACGTTTTGCAGGAAGCATTGAATCAGACAATAGAAATATTTCCTACGTTTTTAATGGTACTTCGTAAGGGATTCTTTTGGCATTATCTTGAACCGTGTAATCTACGGCCGATTGTAAAGGAAGAGTACAAAGAGCCTTGTAGTAGACTCTATATAAAGGATAAGAAGACACTGCTTTTTGAAGTGACCTATTATAAAAAACGGATCAACTTCGAAGTATTCCATGCGCTGACAGATGGAACCGGTGCAACAGAATTCCTAAGAGAACTGGTAAAGAATTATTTATACCTTGTGCATAAAGAAGAAGGATTAGAACAGATTACATTACTGCCGGAAGATATGACTGTACAAGATCAGGAAGATGACAGTTTCTTAAAATATTATTCAAAAAATCAAAAACGACCGAGAAAAAAGAAAACTACATGCTTTCCAGATACGGAGAAAAAAGAAAGATGGAAATCATCTGCACGTCCATGAATCTGTTGCTTCAGTTCAGGCAGTATTGAAGCGGAGCAGGGAACTCGGAGTATCTATGACAGTCTTTTTTGACAGCATTATTTATGATGGCAATAAATGAAGAAATGTCTAAAATGCAAAAGAAAAAGCCGGTCGTGTTAATGGTTCCGGTTAACTTAAGAAAGTTTTTCCCGTCTTTATCGATGCTGAATTTTTTTAATTGGATTGAGCCGGGATATAATTTTACTACACAAGATCAAAGTTTTGAGGCAATACTGAAATATACGAAAGAATTTTTTGAGGCAGAACTGACGAAAAGAAAAGATGTCAGCGCATATCAGCGAGTTGCTTGCTTTGGAACTGCATCCGATTCTGAGGCTTGCGCCATTGGAACTTAAAAATCTATGTATTCAGGCAGGAGCAAAATATTCGGAGAAGAATACAACAGCAATCTTTTCTAATATGAGCGCAGTTAAAATGCCTGCAAGTTATGTACCTTATATTGAACGATTTGGCGTGTACACAAACACTCCTAAGTTTGAATTGTGTTTGTGTTCTTTTCAGGATAAATTATCATTTGCATTTACATCCAGATACGACACAGTGAACATTGAACGTTGAGCAATTTTTATCGCTTGTTAAAAGAACAGGGAATTGCATCTGAAAAAGTAAAACCTGAATTTCCAAAGACAGATGAGCCAAGCGAACAGGAAATGAAAGTCTATAAAATTTATAGCTTTCTGTGTATTGCAATTGTTGCAGCAATGCTTGTTACGGAGTATAATTTCCATCCTAGAATTCGCTGGATCTTATTCACAGCCGGAGGCGTTGTGACAATGTGGATTGCCTCATCGATTGGATTTTTTAAACGCTATAACCTGCTGAAAAATGCGATGTGGCAGCTTTTTATCGGTACTATTATCTGCTTTATATGGGATGCACTGACCGGATGGCACAGCTGGTCTGTAGATCTTGTGTTGCCGATCATGAGTGTATCTACACTTACAGCGATGTTTGTAATCGTTAAGGTGCGGAAATGCCCTGTGCGAGAGTATCTTATTTACGAAATTATGGCTGCCGGATACGGATTGATTCTTCCGGGAATTTTACTCTTATGCAAAGTGGTGAAAAATCCAACAGTAAGTATGTTTGGAGCATTGACGTGTTTCTTATTCCTTGTAGCAGTGATTTTGTTCAAGGGAAGAGAATTTAAAGAAGAGATGCAGAAAAATCTGCATGTATAAAATAAGCAGAAGAGAAGAGCGTAAAAGTTAAAAGAGAAATAAATTGCTAAAGTAAAAAGCACAAGATGGACATCAATTATCCCTTGTGCTTTTTACATCTAGAACCTATAAATCGGATTCACCATTATACTGAAAATGTAGAATATATCTTTACAAGTTCAATCATCATATCAATTACTTTATCCATACTCTGAACAGAAATGTGTTCATAAGGGCCATGATATCCATGACCTCCCGTACCAATATCCGGGCATGGAAGACCACGAAAACTCAGCTGGCATCCGTCAGTACCGCCTCGGATCGGTGAGACAATTGGAGTGAGTCCGGTTCTTTCGCAGGCAAGCTTTGCATTATCGATCAGGTGCATATGTTCTTCAATAATATTTTTCATATTAAAGTACTGATCTTTTATATGCAGTTCTACTGTATTTTCTCCCCATTTTTTATTCAACTCGTTAGTGATATCAGCGAGTTTGTCTTTTCTGCGTTGAAAATTGTCTGTGTCATGGTCTCGGACGATATAATTTAGAGTAGCATGTCCACAATCTCCGCTCATATTAATGAGATGATAGAAACCTTCATATCCTTCCGTGTCACGAGGTGTCTCATGTAAAGGCAACAGACTATTGATTTCCATAGCTAGAAGGCATGCATTGACCATTGTATCTTTGGCAGAGCCCGGATGCACACTTACCCCATGAATATCAAAAGAAGCACTGCATGCATTAAAGTTCTCATACTCCAGTTCCCCTCTGTAGAACCGTCCAATGTATAGGCAAAATCTGCACCAAATAACTCCATGTCAAAATGAGAAGCACCGGTACCAATCTCTTCATCAGGATTAAAGCCGATACAAATCGGACCATGAGGAATGGATTCCGCCTGCAGATGTTCAACCATAGTCAGGATTTCTGCAATTCCGGCTTTGTCATCAGCTCCTAAGATCGTATTTCCATCTGTGGTAATAAGTGTATGTCCCTTTAATGATTCCAAATGCGGGAACATTTCCGGGCTTAAAATTAACCCACTATTACCAAGAGCAAGTTCTTTACCATCATAATGTTCTGTGATAATTGGACGAATCGGCTGCTCACAGTAATCGGTTACAGTGTCCATATGTGCGATAAAGCCAATAGCAGGTGCATTCTCATATCCTTTTGTTGCGGGAAGTTTCCCGTAGAGGAAACAATTATCAGTCAGCTGAATATTTGAAACCACAAGTTCTTCCATTTCTTTCTTTAAAAGATTGGCCAGATCAAACTGGCATGCAGAAGAAGGTGTTGAATCGCTGGATTCATCAGAAGGTGTTTTTATAACTGCATATTTTAGTAAACGTTCATAGGCTTTCATATAAAATCTCCTTAAAATGTAATTTGTTGGGTATATCGTATCATATTTGGCAGGAAGTGTATATTTAAAATCTGAAAAAGTACGTTTTTATTCATATAGGAAGAATGGTATTCTTAACAGTGATGTGGTATACTGGACAATAGATTGACGTTGTTTTTTCACAAGTAGATGGAGAAAACAAATATAATAACGGGAGAGTAAAAATGATTATCAGAAAAGCAGAAGAAAAAAAGATATTCCAAGAATTTTAGAGCTATTAAAACAGGTATTACAAATTCATGCAGACATAAGACCTGATATTTTTATTCCGGGTACGACAAAATATACTATAGATGAATTGGCAGAGCTTCTGAAAAATAAAGAAAAGCCGATATATGTTGCAGTAGATGAGAATGATGTTTGCAGGGGGTATGCATTTTGTCAATTACAGGAGCAGCCCTTTTCAAATAATATGGTGCAGTTTAAGTCTCTTTTTATTGATGATCTATGTGTCGATCAAGAGGCTCGAGGCCAGCATATTGGCGAAAGTCTGTTTGAATATGTAAAAAGTGAAGCGAAACAGCTGGGATGTTATGAAGTAACATTAAATGTATGGGCAGGAAATATTTCCGCAGAGAAATTTTATGAAAAAATGGGAATGCGAACAAAAGAAAGACAAATGGAGTACATATTATAAGATAGTTTTCACTTCGGGGATTACAATCAATAAAGCCGGTGGAGGATTTTGAATCCCGCATCGGCTTTGTTTATAGATAACTCGAAAGCTTATGCAACTGTAAAGGTGCTGAACAGTTAAAACTTTATTTGTTATGGTTCAACAGTGTTTTGATGTCTTTCTCTGGCGTGGTGACAGGTGCTATACCATAATTTTCCACCAGATAGTTCAGAATATTAGGAGACAGGAATGCTGGAAGAGAAGGACCAAGACGGATGTTTTTGATACCCAGGTGTAAAAGTGTTAACAGGATGCAGACTGCTTTTTGTTCATACCAGGAGAGAACGAAGGAAAGCGGAAGCTCATTTACAGAACATCCAAATGCATCCGCAAGTGCTATGGCAACCGGGATTGCACCATAAGCATCATTACACTGACCCATGTCCATCAGTCGTGGAAGCCCGCCGATCTCTCCCAGATTGAGATCATTGAAACGGAATTTGCCACATGCCAGAGTGAGGACGATACTGTCAGAAGGAGTCTGCTTCACAAATTCCGTATAATAGTTTCGTCCTGGTTTAGCACCATCACAGCCGGCAACCAGGAAGAAATGGCGGATCGCACCTGATTTTACAGCTTCTACTACAGTATTCGCATGGGACAGGATGGCTGCATGCCCGAAACCGGTTGTTACTTTCGTTCCGCCGTTGATGCCTGTGCGTGGCTGATCTTCTTTGTAACCACCCAGTTCCAGTGCTTTTTCAATAACTGGTGTGAAGTCTTTCTTCTCATCGATATGAACAGCTCCTGGGAAAGCAACCACTTCTGTTGTAAATACTCTGTCAGCATAACTACTTTTTGGAGGCATCAGACAGTTGGTAGTGTAAAGGATCGGAGCCGGAAGATGGTCAAACTCTTTCTGCTGATTCTGCCATGCAGTTCCGAAATTTCCTTTTAAGTGAGAGAATTTCTTTAAAAGTGGATAGGCATGGGCAGGGAGCATTTCACCGTGGGTATAGATGTTGATTCCTTTTCCTTCTGTCTGTTCAAGTAAAAGCTGCAGATCTTTCAGATCATGACCAGTCACGATTCTATTGTAAGTGTAACATCGGTTGGCTCTGGTGTTCCATAGGTTTCTGTATTTGCCTTGTCAAGAAGTGCCATACACTTCAGATTGATTTCCCCTACTTTCAGTACGGTAGGAAGCAGTGTATCCATACTTTCTTCATAGCCAATCTTAAATAATGCTTCGCAGAAGAAACGGTTTACTTCGTCATCTTCGTAATCCAGAACATTTGCGAGATATGCATAGGCTGCCATTCCGCGAATCCCGAAAAGAATGAGGGACTTTAAGGAACGGATATCTTCATCGGCATTCCACAGCTGCTGCATATCGTATTCGTCTGTTTTACCGCATGGTGACGGACATTTGCTGCAGTCAGGAACCAGTCTTTCTTTTTCTGCTCTGACTTTTTGTATCATATTTTCGATTGCTGCATCATCAAAACTCACATTTGTAATGGTTGTAAACAGTCCTTCGATTATGATCTGTCCGGTTCTTTTTGAAATAGCATTCGTGCTGTCGGCAGCTTTAGCCAGACTGATCAATGCACCTGTCAGCTCGTCCTGTAATTTCGCTGTATCCGCTTTTTTTCCGCAGACACCGGCATTTCCGGTACAGCCGGTACATCCCACTGTCTGTTCACATTGATAACAAAACATTTTTTTATCCATTATTGTATTCTCCTTTTTTTATTCTATAGTTTTCCCATCAATACTGATCGTTACAACCTGCCATGGTAAGAATTTTCCACTGTTTTGAAGTGCTTTTTTTGCTGCCATCTCCAGTCCACCACAGCATGGAACTTCCATTCTTACGATCGTTACGCTTTGAATGTTGTTATTTTGAATGATTGCAGTCAGTTTCTCGCTATAATCCACCTGATCTAATTTCGGACAGCCAATTAATGTTACCTTATTCCGAATAAAATCCTGATGAAAACTTGCATAAGCGTAAGCAGTGCAATCGGCTGCGATTAAAAGCTTTGCACCGTCAAAATATGGTGCACTGACTGGAGCCAGTTTAATCTGTACCGGCCAGCTCTGAAGTTTTGATACTGAATCTGTAGCTGAAGATGGTTCTTCAGACTTTGGTGTTTCTGTTCGTCGGATTTGCATGATTTTAGATCCCGGACAGCCGGAGTGAGAGGATATTGCCTGATTTTGAGCAACTTTTCTTATTCTGAGCTTCTTTTACGGCTTCTTCATCATATGCAGGAGCTTCCCTTTCTTCAAAAGAAATGGCACCTGTAGGACATTCCGGGAGACAATCACCAAGTCCGTCACAGAAATGTTCTCTCACTAATTCTGCTTTTCCGTCAATGATATCAATGGCACCTTCGTGGCAGGCATCCGCACAGGCACCGCATCCATTACATTTTTCTTTATCGATTCGAATAATCTTTCTTATCATTTTTACCCTCCATTTATCGTATTTCACTTTTGTTTCTGCTAGAATCATAGTATAATAAATACAACTTGTATGTTTGATTTCCAACAGGAGGAACGATTTTGAAAAAATATTTGCCTATTCTAAGAAACAGTCCATTCTTCAAAGGCCTTACAGATAACGAGATATTATCCATATTGCATTGTGTAAATGCAACAATAATTTCAAAGAACGAAATTCTTATATTTTCAGAGCGGGAGATTCTACCGAGGTAATGGGACTTGTGCTGTCAGGCTGTGTTCTTGTTATTCAGGAAGACCTGTGGGGACATCGGAATATTCTGTCAAAATGTCATGCAGGAGATTTTTTTGGTGAACCATATGCAGCAAGTCCGGGAGCTGTTTTAAATATCAGTGTGATAGCAGATGAGGATTGTGAAATTATTTCCCTGAATGTCCAGAGACTCCTTGTTTCCTGCCCGACAGCATGCGAGCATCATCAGAAACTGATCCGTAACCTTGTCAGTGTCCGGCGAATAAGATACTGATTCAGACATTCGTCGTTATCTTTTTTGATATTCCTTTTGACCGGCAGCAGCTGGCAGATTATCTTTGCATTGACCGTGCGGCAATGTCTTCGGAGATATCAAAGTTACAAAAGAAGGCTATCTAAAAACAAATAGAAAACATTTTGAATTGACCGTTTCTAATGACACAGATTCAAGAATAAAAATGTGACATATGTCACGGAAAATATAGAATCAATTCAAAAGCTATTCTATAGTGCAAGAGGAGGAAGCATTAAAATGATAAATAAATTACATTTGGCAATGATTGAATTATACAGAGGAGATGCAAAGAGGATTCAACATTTTTGTAAAGTACATAGTTATGCAAAATTGATCGCAGAAACAGAAAATGTAGACAAGGAATGCTTGTTTATCATTGAAGCAGCAGCTTTAACACATGATATTGGAATTCATTCCTGCGAAAGAAAAATATGGGAACTGCAATGGAAAATTACAAGAAAAAAAGAAGGTCCTGCAATTGCAGAAAAGATGCTCAAAGAATTAGGCTTTGATCAAGATGTATCTGATCGTGTCCAGTATCTGATCGCACATCATCATACATATAATAATATTGATGAAATTGATTATCAGATATTGGTAGAGGCTGATTTCTGGTTAATATTATGGAGGATGGTTTATCGAAAGAAGCTGCATTAAAAGCTTATGAAAGTATTTTCAAAACAACATGCGGGAAAATGATTTGCAGAGAGATGTTTGATTTTTGCAGTTGATTATCAGACGAATATTTAGACCAGCTGTGAAGATAAAGCAGCATTTAAATACGGCAAAACAAAAGTAAGATATCGAAATAAAGTTTCTTCTGAAAAATGCACTTATGGATAATGTAAATGATCGAGAAATTTATATGAAGGGTATCGATCACAGTTATTACTATGAAGGTTATTATGTGTTTAAAATGGAAAATTTGACGAACACAAAGGATTAGCTTGATTTAGCGTTAGAAAAGAGGATGTGAATACATGCTTATTTATGCAGGTACAAAAAGCGATTTTATGATTGATATAGAGAATGATCGTTTGGAAACAAAATTATATGAAAATATAAAATTAAAGATGAACCGAACGACAGGACTAAGTGAGCTGAATGCCTGGCGGAATTCATTAAAAGAAATTTTATATCTAATTTTCGATTATCCGCATAAACACTATACCTTTAAGCATTTTGAAATATAGAAAACCATTCATTTTACCACGAATTTACCACGATTGAATGAGCCTTGATATGACACAAAAAATAACATGGGAGATAGCACAAACGTCTGTGTATCTCCCGTTTTTTCATGTAATATGATTACTTCACTCTGATTTCATATTTCAAGATTGCTTTCATCATTTCTGTATGAATTTGACCTTTTAATTCTTCATCAACCTGCATAGTGATTTTACCACTTTCAGAGTGGTAAAACGGACGCAAGTCTATGGAGAGAAAGCCACTCCCAAAGCCGAATCAATGCACGAAAAGTTACAGCGATATCAGGAAAAGGCTGACAGACAGAATGCCAACCAACCTCACCGAAACAGAGATAAAGGGGCGATAATCGCCCCATGCCTAAAAATAGCCGTATCCATACACATAATGGATGCGGCTATTTGAAGTACATAGTATGCGTAAAGCTGAAATTTATCTCTCAACCTCAACAATCAGCTCGGAGAATATGCCTGATATGTTGATTATATTTTCGGCAGTTTCGTTTTCTTCAAGCTCAACAATTTCTCCGTTTTTGCGGGTGATGAGCTTGCATTTTCTGCCGTTATTTGAGAGTTTGTAGTTATCTGCATTTTCAAAGGTGAACAATCGCTTTCGCTTTGAACTGGTTTATATCAAGTTTTGTGCAGTTACCTGAAATAAAAATTTCGTAGTCAGTCTTTGCGGTAAACTCCAGACTTCCCTCTGTGTCCCGGATAAAAACCTTTTCTGCGTCGCCGTCGTACTCAAGTCGGCTGAGGCGTAAATCCTCAATAAGAAGTTCCTTAACGCTTGCTGAAACCTCTGTATGCTCGGTAAACTTTTCAGGGAGTAAAAGAGTAATATCACGCTTTCCTGTGCTTCAAAACGGCTGACGCCCTTTTTTATTTACAAGTTCAACATCCAACTTATTACGCTTTTCGTCAAGTTTCACCTTGAAAAGAGAGCCAATTTCAGCAAGTATTTCGGAAGAAAGCACAATGTGGATTTTTTCATCCACACCTGTTTTGATAGTAATTTTCCTTGCACCGCCCAAGTTTATATCAAAATGCTTGCCGGTGTCGATGTCATAAACTGTTTCGCTTTCGAAAACCACCGGCTTTTCTTCCTGTTTTTTGACCTCTTCAAGCACAAGCTCATCGAGAGTGAGATTGAAAAGCTCTGCGAGGATAATCATATTTTCAACATCAGGGAGACCTCGCTTGGTCTCCCATTTTGTTATAGCTTGACGGCTTACTCCTATTTTCTCAGCAAGCTGTTCCTGAGAAAGTCCCTCTTTTAATCTGTACTGCTTTAATTTATCACCAAAATCCATTTTTTGTCTCTCCCTTATTCCTTAATGAGTACATATGCTGAAATCTTTCTTATCGGCATACACAAAATAATACTTATCATAATGTTTACTAAAATCTGAGCTACTGCAAATAGCATTAAAAAGCCAAATGAAATCTCAATGTTATTTTTCATGACACCCAAAGTCTCAAAAATAAATTGATAGATAGCCGGCATATAATAAATTGCCAAAAAGCTTGAAATCACAATTGCCACCATCGACACAGGCATAAATGAACCTGTTGTCTGTAAAATAAGCTGTGAACTTGTGTAGCCCATTGCTTTGTAAATACCTAACTCCTGTCTTCTTTTTTTTTACAAGCAGAGACTTGATAACAATATATAAAATAACTAACACAACGAGAATTGTTACCGCACAAATTGATACTACAAGCACCACAGTGATACCCATATACATATCCTGTGCTTCAGTTTGAAGCTTGTAAGAATTCACTGTGTCTGCTACCAATGCAGAGTAATCGGATTTATATTCCTTTGTAATCTTTTTCGGCATTTTCAGCATTTTCAAGATACACATAGAGGTATGGAGTCTGATTTTGGTTAAAGAGACTGTTGTATCCTTCTATGCTCAGTTCACAAAGCTCGCCCTGTAAATTTACGCTTTGCACAAAGCCTGTAACCTGAAAGCTTTTTGTGATACCGTCCACCGTCACGCTGACTGTATCACCGATTTTAAAATTTTCTTCAAAAGCACTGCCCAAAGCGATTTCATCTGCATCTTTCGGATTTTCACCCATATAACATACATCATTTCTCACCTTTGAGAAGTCCTCGCAGGCAAAAGCAGTCACTGTTTTCTCTTCAATTTTAACAATTGCAGACATATATTTCAATGAATTTTGCACACGATTATCGTTACCAAGTTTTGACTCAAGCTCACTCATGCTGTCGCTTTTAGGATAAATAATCACATCTGCTACTTCGTCTGACAAAGCAGACATAAAATTATCCGGCTCAACTACTACATTGTAGAACAGTGTGCCTGAAAATGCTATGAGAACCGTCAGCACAAAAGACACCAGAAAGAGCATTATATTCTGTTTTTGTAGAAGCTATCATCTGCTTTAAGACAAGCAGGAATTTTGTATTGCCTCTGGTTTCTTCAAACGGAAAATAATTTTTCTTTGTGTGCTTTGAACTTGTATTACCTCTTAAGCCGTCAATAGGCTGAGTTTTCTTGATTTTTCGTGCGGATATATATGTGAAGAACGAAACAACACCGCAAAGAATACAAGCCACACATACAAAGCTCAGCAAATCAAAGCTAACAGCAAACGAAAAACCTGACTGAACAGTAAGCATTGAGCAAAGCACGGGAAGTAAAGTGTAAGACAGACCAATGCCGAGAATTGCAAACAATAGCGAAACAATAGCATAAGGCAGTGTGATACTCGCTACAATCTGAGCACTTGTATAACCCAGAGCTTTAAGCACGCTCATATTTGTAATTTCGGACTCAATAGCATTTTTAACTTTGAAGTTACTTAGGAATACGCTAACTGCAAGGATGATTAGTGCAAAAGCGGTTAAAATAAGTACAAGCAGATCCGTAACCATTGTCCGTGTACCCTTTACGCTTTCGCTGTCAAGAATTGATAAAGCCATAACACCTTTGTTCTCAATTGCTTTGCTGACATCATCTTTCACTTCATCAAGGCTTGCATCGCTCTTTACGCTCATTGAATATTCAACCACAGCCTTGTCACTATAAGAATCCGCAAGCTCTGCAAACTCTTCTTTTGGTAAATAGGCACACAGCAAACCCGAACCATAGTTGCCGTACTGCATTTCTTCAATCACACCTGCCACAGTGAAACTATGGGACTTGCCGTCAATTGCATAAACGATTTCGTCATTCAAAGCAAATCCACCAAAGTTGGATACATAAAGTGGGATATAGATTGGATCGTCAACATTATTTTTGCTTTCACTCACAAGTTCATAATTGTTAAGAGTACGCTTGTCGTCAATGTTATAAAACACTGTGTTCATTGAAAAATCCGCACCATTGAAATCCTTGACAGTAGCTTCTGTCATAATAGCAGTATAGCTTTCGATTTTCTCTACCTTTTCGATTTCATCAATTGTTTTTTTCAAGTTCACTGCTGTTCTGGACCTCAGGAACAATTGCGTTGAGCATTGCGGTGCTTAACTTTTCAAACTTTGTATCATAAGCCCTATCTACCTGACACAGCAAAACCGCTGCACAATTTAATATTAGAGCAGTTATCAGAATGATAACGCCGAATGATATAAAGGAGGTTTTTTCTTTTTTTAAGTTGTATAAAATCTGATTTGCTATTTTTTTCATATTACCATCCCATCTCTGTTAAAAAGTTGTTTAGCTTTACTTCACGGTCTTTACTTTCATTTGTGTCACCCCAAAGGTCAAACTCACCGTAGATCATGCCGTCCTTAACATATAACACACGGTTGCCTCTTAAGGCTGTTTTCTTGTCATGAGTTACCAATATAATGCTCTGACCATCATTATGAGCTTTGTAAAAACATCAAGAACCGCAGTTGAGTTATTTGAGTTCAGTGCACCTGTGGGCTCATCGGCAAAGAGAATCTCGGGTTTATTTATAACTGCCCTTACAATGCCTGCTCGCTGAGCCTCACCGCCCGACACCTGAGATGGGAACTTTTGCGTGTTATCTCAGGAATATTAACAAGCTCGAAAAGCTCTTTTGGCATATTTCACTGAGTCCTTTTTGCTTGCTCCTGACAATGCACTCGCCGTAAGTACATTATCCATAAGGCTCATCTTATCAAGAAGATAGATTTGCTGAAAAACAAAACCACAGTTCTTTCGTCTGAAAATTGCCAGCCTATCATCACTTAAAGATGTAATTGTTTTGTCGTTCCAAACAACCTCGCCCGAGCTGGGCCTGTCCATTCCCGAAAGGGAGTACATCAGTGTGGACTTGCCTGCACCTGAACTACCCATAATCACAGTAAAGTCACCCCTATATATATTAAGGTCTAGATTTTCAAAAATTGTCTGCTCTGTGTCACCTGTGATAAAACTCTTTTTTAAGTTTAGTTGCCTTGATAATGATTTCTTTTTTGTTACTCATAACAATGCCTCCATCAGTATTTTGATTTACACTCGCATCTTACACAAAATGAAAAAGTAGCACCACCAACACCTGTTTACAAATCAAAAAAACGGACGCTACTTTCCGTAGCATCCGCTTAAAATCAAGTTTTTCAACTTATAATCCCTGAATAAATCTCCTCTCCAAGAATAGCCTTGTCACGCACATAGTAGGCAAAGCTATTAAATTGCCAAATATCTCCTACTCGATAATTCTCTAGTAAGTTAATTTCTTTTTATTTTATCACACCAAGCCTAGATATTCTGCCAACATTTTATCAAAAAACATTTATAGAAATCACCAGACTGCCAAACTATCAATCGCATCCACCCATGCCTGCATTTCACCGTCCAAAGCAAGGCGAGCATATTCCAATGGCTCATCTATCGCCAAAGCATTAAGTGAATTTTGTGAGCAAAGAGTAGTTCTTAATCCATCCTCTGCCTTATTACAATCAATTCGCAATATGTAATTCTCAAATGTAGTTACATCAATACTATTTGTAAGAGGGTTATAATCTGCATATACCAATCTCATCTTATCCTTCCTTTCATAGAAATGTATTATAAGCATTTCATCCAGTTCCAACTGCCATTTTATAATTTGTTATAAGTTGTTACCAGATTTTTCTTTCCCTTGTTTTTTCCCTTATCAGAGTTCATAACCAAGGGTAAAACGATATAACACGATACAAGATGTGACGGAGAGGACACCCACAAAAACTTTAGTATTTTCAAGGTTTTGACGAGATTTTTATAACAAGATATAACAGTTATTAAATCCCTTAAAATACCTCAAGTGAGAATTCAAAGTTACAGTAATAATGTCTTCTTGCTTTATAGATGTATCGACTGAAGGAATAGTATCGGGTGGTGTGAAGTGTTCTTCTGTAATTTTTCATCAAAATCTAACTGTGGAGAAGTGTCGGGAATGTTATTTCTGCTGTCTATGTCCGCAAGTTGACGAAATATCCAGTCATCATAAGGGTCATGGTATTTATACTCTTTGGGCTGTTCTCTGTATCGCAGAGGATAACCCACAAGGGTTAGGCTGTTATCTTGTTATGACTGGCAGAGGTTGTGATGATATTTTCCGTATTCTCGACAGTAGGAATTATACCTTTGGGGATATGTTCCGACGTTGTGAGCGAAGATACGGACTGGATAACTTCCATTTCACAAGGCTTGATATTGCCATTGATGATAAAAACGAAAAACCATTCTTTACCATAGAGCAGATAAAGAAGAAATGCGAAAAAGAGGAATTTATTTCTAATCGCTCGTTAAAAGCGTCATTCTATATCGCCATACAAGACGATTGTGTAAGGAAAAACCCTTTTGATTTCAAGTTAAGTGA
>VOFI01000400.1_pt1 | contig 72001 bp, 104 predicted proteins | sample 5384131 | NCBI WGS metagenome assembly VOFI01 (sample SAMN12384728, study PRJNA508395) | human gut metagenome | isolation source: healthy gut H | host: Homo sapiens
CCTTTTTACCTTGTTGATTGTGAAATGTTTGTTAACATCAACACGGAAGTTGAAATAGCCAGAGTTTACAAGTCCTTGACAAAAGAAAAGATTAGTGCTATTATATTATGTGATATTGTTATTTATTTATCAATCATGTTTATTAGTAAAGGAAAGTGTAAATATATGTCTAAAGACGGTTCGATATCCGCATCAGTAATAAAACGACTACCACGTTATTATAGATTTTTAGGTGAGCTTCAAAAAGAAGGACTTGAAAGAATATCTTCAAGGGAGCTTTCAGAGAGAATGAAGCTCACGGCTTCACAAATAAGACAAGACCTTAACTGCTTTGGAGGATTCGGTCAGCAGGGATATGGCTATCACGTTGACGAGCTTAGAATGGAAATAGGCAAGATACTCGGAGTAGACAAGCATTTCAAGACCATACTTATCGGTGCAGGAAACCTTGGTAAAGCTATCGCCACACATATTAACTTTCAATCTCATTGGCATATTTGATATAAACCCTAAGCTCACTGGTGAAGTGGTAGGAAACATACCGATTCGTCACACTAATGATATAGAAAGCTTTTTGCGAAGCAAACTCCCCTGTTGTAGCTGTGCTTTGTATACCGAAGGCAAACACTCAGGCTATTGCAGACCAGCTTGTAAATCTTGGTCTGAAAGCGTTCTGGAATTTTTCACATTATCATCTTAGCATCGACTATGAAAACATAGTTGTGGAAAATGTCCATTTAGGTGACAGCCTGCTTACACTTACATATGCAACAAATATCATCACAAGCACTGACACTGACAACAGCGAAGAGATCGAATAAAAAAAATTCACACCAGAAAATTCGCCGGTGTGATTTTTTTTATATAAAGTATTAGCGAACTGTTTTAACCGCGGCTGTTTCAACAACTGCAGCAAGATGGTCATTAACCTCTTTGCTCTGATAGTATTCAGCAAAAGACTCAGTTACTTGATCTGCCCATGACTCTGTAGATTGAGTTTTAACATCCTCGGTATTGATTTTTTCAGCACTTCCTGTTTCATCATCAAGAACGTAAAGCTTATCTGATGCGACCTCGGCAGCGACAGTTGCCACCTTTGTCAACACATCGTCATTTTTATCATATATAACAAAAATGTAACAATTCTTTTTGTTCACAGTCTTAGTGCCTGTATAACCATAAAGCCTTTTTGTTTTTTCAGCCAAAGGATATATCTCCTTGCAGACATCTACGACCTGATTAAACGAATCAAAAGCCTCATCTGGTATCTTTTCAAGAGTGCTTCTGTCAGGGAGTGAAGTAGTTTCGTCTGGCACTTCATCAGTAACCTCTGTCTGAGCTGTCGTTACGTCATTATTTGTAAGATTAACATTATTTTCTGTTTTATTATCAGCATTTTTTCCACAAGCCGGAAAGCAAACATAGTGCAAAATATAGCAACAGCTATCATTAGCTTTTTTCATATTGATCCTCCGAATAACCTCTGTAGTCCTAAATCATTATGTCATATTTCAACAGTTTCACATTATATCACATGAAAATTACTCTGTAAAGGGATTATAAAGAATTGTAACAAAATATCCCGATTATGACGAAACTCATAATCGGGATAAATCATTTTTTAGCTATTTGCACAATAAGAGGTTACAAATTTGTTACAACCTGACGAAAAGACTAATCGTAATCTACAACGTCGATCCACTTCATGAGCAGATCCTTCTCCTCTGGTTTGCCCTTAATGAGCTGTGCTGCTGCAACGATCGGCAACCAAGCCTGTACATACTGCTTAGATGTTCCGCTCTTTACGCAATACTTATCAAGATAAGCCTCAGCAAGATCAGGGTTGTTAAGACAGAAGAGCAGGTATGTTCTTGCAACGTCAGCAGAAGCATTGCCTTGTCTAGCAGAACCCCAATTGATAACATAAGTACCTTCGTCATTGATGATAACGTTCTTTGGCTCAAAGTTACCATGGCAAAGCTTGGATCTGTCTTGCCATCTTATCTTTCAGCTTTGAAAGAAGTGGCATATACTGAGCGTGTATCTCGCACTGAATGTCGATAAACTGGTTAAGATAAGTGTCTTTCTTGTCTGGATTTTCGTCCATAAGTTGCTGAAGAGTCTTACCCTTTATAAAGTCCATTGTAATAGCCCATTTGCCGTCGATAACGGAAACCTCGTGAAGAACAGGCATCTTTATAAAGGAATTGCCAAGTGTTGTTTCAACTCTTGCGTGTGTAAGAGCCGCATACAGACACTTTTCCTTGTATTCAGGCTTCTTATAGATCCTCACTGCCATTCCATCAGATTCATAAACATCATAGATGTCGCTGGATGCTACAAAGTTATCAAGTTTCATAAGTCATATCTCCTTTTATTTTAAAATATGGTATTAAGTCGAGTTTCAGAGCATACATCGAATCTCTGTTATGTCTATATTATACTACAGATTTTCTAAATGTCAAGCACTTTTTCGTTATTTTCACAACTGTTTTATTTTTGTTTAGTTTTTGTCTTATATTTATTAATCTTTTTTCAGGTAGCATATATGATAAATTTTTATCAATCTGATTTTTATTGTGCAATTTGACGGTCATGAATTGTTAATCTATCATAAAACAATGTTCAATATTTATGTATATTGCATAATAAAGCGACGTAAAATATCAAAAAAGCTGTAACTTTATAAGATTGACAAAAAATAACAATCGTATATAATATAACTAAGATAAAACCCGAGTGGGGGTTATCAAGAGTAAAAAACAATAATTAATTTATTGGAGGTTTATTTTATGGCAAAGAGTGAAGCTAAAACAGTCGGCATCGTCGATACAGAGGAAGCTCTGACTGCTAAGATCGCTGAAGTAAGAGCTGCACAGGCTATCTTCGCTACCTACACACAGGAGCAGGTAGACAAGATTTTCAAGGCTGCCGCTATCGCTGCTAACAAGGCAAGAATCCCACTTGCAAAGATGGCTGTTGAGGAAACAGGCATGGGTATCGTTGAAGACAAGGTTATCAAGAACAACTATGCTGCTGAGCACATCTACAATAAGTACAAGAATGTTCAGACTTGCGGCGTTTTTGAGGAGAACAAGGCTTACGGCACAATGAGAATTTACGAGCCTATCGGTCTTATCGCTGCTGTTATCCCAACAACAAACCCAACTTCTACTGCTATATTTAAGACACTTATCTGTCTTAAGACAAGAAATGGTATCATAATCTCACCACACCCAAGAGCAAAGAAGTCAACTATCGCTGCTGCTAAGATCGTTTATGATGCAGCTGTTGCAGCAGGTGCTCCAAAGGGTATCATCGGTTGGATCGATGTTCCTTCTCTCGAACTCACAAAACATGATCATGAGAGGCGGTCCTGGAATGGACACTGCTTATTCATCTGCTACAGGCGGTCCGGTGAATGGTAAACGCATCAGCTATCATATTATAAGACAGTTTACAACGATGTTAAGAAGGAATTCATCAAGAGAGGTTGCTACTTCCTTAATGATGAAGAGGCTGACAAGATAAGAAAGACAATGCTCATCAACGGTGCTCTTAATGCTAAGATCGTTGGTCAGCGTCCTGTAACTATCGCTAAAATGGCTGGCTTTGAAGTTCCAGAGGATACAAAGGTACTCATCGGTGAGGCTACAAGCACAGCTCCAGAAGAGGCTTTCGGTCACGAAAAGCTCACAACTATCCTTGGTATGTACAAGTCAAAGAACTTTGACGATGCTCTTGATATCGCAGAGGCACTTCTCGTAAACAACGGCGGTCTTGGTCATACTTCAGTTCTTTGGGTAGATAACATAAACGAGAGAGAAAAGCTCAATAAGTTCGCTGCAAGAATGAAGACTTGTCGTCTTATCGTAAACACACCTTCTTCACTTGGTGGTATCGGCGACCTCTACAACTTTGACTTTGCTCCTTCCCTCACACTCGGCTGCGGTTCATGGGGCGGCAACTCAGTTTCTGAGAACGTTGGCGTTAAGCACCTGCTGAACATTAAGACAGTCGTTCAGAGGAGAGAGAATATGCTTTGGTTCAGAGCACCTGAAAAGGTATACTTCAAGAAGGGTTGTCTCCCTGTTGCTCTTGACGAGTTGAAGACTGTTATGGGCAAGAAAAAAGGCATTCATCGTAACAGACCAGTTCCTTTACAAGAATGGTTATACAAAGGCTATCACAGATAAACTCGATGAAATGGGTATTCTCCACGAAACATTCTTCGATGTTGCTCCAGACCCAACACTTGCTTGTGCACTTGAGGGTGTTGCTCAGTTGAGAGCTTTCGAGCCTGACACAATTATCGCTATCGGCGGTGGTTCTGCAATGGACGCTGGTAAGATCATGTGGGTTCTTTACGAGCATCCAGACGCTGACTTCTTCGATATGGCTATGAGATATATCGATATCCGTTACACATTCCCTAAGATGGGTGAGATGGCATACTTCATTGCTATCCCAACATCTTCTGGTACAGGTTCTGAGGTAACACCTTTCGCAGTTATCACTGATGAAAAGACAGGTACTAAGTATCCTCTGGCTGACTACCAGCTCATGCCTAACATGGCTATCGTTGATACAGATATGATGATGTCTGCTCCAAGAGGTCTGACTTCTGCATCAGGTATCGACGCTCTGACACACGCTCTTGAGGCTTATGCATCTGTAATGGCTACAGATTACACTGACGGTCTTGCACTTAGAGCTATGAAACTTATCTTCAAGTATCTGCCAGGTGCATATGACAACGGTCAGACAGACGTTAAGGCTCGTGAGGAAATGGCTACAGCATCTACAATGGCTGGTATGGCATTTGCTAACGCATTCCTCGGTGTTTGCCACTCAATGGCTCATAAGCTTGGTGCTTATCATCACCTGCCACACGGCGTTGCTAACGCTCTCCTTATCACATGGAATTGCAGGCGTTTATGACAATCCAAAGGACTCGCCTGAATATCACAAACATGATACATTTGTAGCAGGCGGATTTGAAAATGATCCTGAGTGAGATCGAAACAACTCTACTAAGAAATGTTCAACAGCTAGATAATGTTGAAATACTCGAAAATGCCGTTATGTGCAACGCAAAGAAAAACCAAAACAGGTTTCTCCATTCTTGTGCTGACTAATGACAACGAATATACGACATATAATTGCAGATACGCCATTTTTGCAACTGGTGGAATAGGCAGAGTTTACGAATACACTACAAACTCCGCTATCGCAACAGGCGACGGCATAACTATTGCTCATGAGCTTGGAGCAGAGAAAAAAATCTCAGCTATATCCAGTTCCACCCAACAGGCTTTAACAACAAGCACACTCGTGAAACTTTCCTTATATCTGAATCTGTCAGAGGCGAGGGAGCTTATCTTAAAAACTGCAACGGCGAAAGATTTATGCAAAACTATGACGATCGTCTGGAGCTTGCGCCAAGAGATGTTGTTTCTCATGCGATCATGGCTGAAGCCAAGAAAACAGGCTCTGACAAATTTATCTCGATATAACTCACAAAGACCCTGAGTTTGTCAGAAACAGATTTCCTATGATAAATGAAAAGCTTCTCGAAGCAGGTTATGACATGACCAAGGATATGATACCTATTTTTCCTTGTCATCATTACCTTATGGGCGGCATAAATGTTGATACATATGCAAGAACTAACATTGACAGGCTTTATGCCTGCGGCGAATGTTCACATACAGGTGTTCACGGCAATAACAGACTTGCAAGCAATTCCCTCCTTGAAGCCTTGGTATTTTCAAGACGTGCTGCGGCTGACATCAATGAAAAGATAAAATCTGACAGTGGTGACCTTGAAACATACGATTTCAAGATAGACAATGAAGCCCCCGCACATTCCTCAGGGCATAAGAACAGAGATAAGAGATATAATGCAGCGTGCATATTTCGTTATCCCTGATAAGGAGGCTTTGCCGCCTGATCTTGAAGAAGTAACAAAGCTAAAAAATTTCCTTTGTGACGGTAATTTCAAAATAGAAAATGGAGGAAAACAAATGAGATTAATGCAGTTTCAGATCGACGATATCATTAAAACAGCTCTGCTGGAGGATATCAACTATATAGACGTTACAACGGATTATCTTGTTGACGAAAATTCAGTTTCAACAGCAAAGTATGTTTCAAAGGACGAAGGCGTTCTTTGTGGAATTGATGTTGCAATGAGAGTTTTTCAGCTTCTTGACAGCAATGTTAAATGTGAGATATTTATCCATGACGGTGAAAAGGTCAAGAAAGGCGACATTATCGCAAGAATAACAGGCTCAACAAGAGCCTTGCTTAAAGGCGAAAGAACGGCACTGAATATCGTTCAGCATATGTCAGGCGTTGCAACTGCAACAAACAGATGCGTTGAGCTTGTAAAGGGTACAAAGGCGTCTGTTGCGGATACAAGAAAAAACGCTCCCAGGTCTTAGAGTTTTGCAGAAATATGCAGTTACAGTAGGCGGTGGAAAAAACCACAGATACAATCTTTCAGATTGCGCAATGCTAAAAGACACTCACCTTGACGCATACGGCAGCATGACAGGCGCAGTAAACGCTCTCAGAGAAAAAAATAGGGCATACTGTCAAGATAGAAGTTGAAGTCGGAAACCTTGAAGAACTCAAAGAAGCTCTTACACTTGGCGTTGAGATAATCATGCTTGACAATATGACAAATGAAGATATGGCAAAGGCTGTTGAAATGACAAATGGCAAAGCACTTTTAGAAGCTTCAGGAAACGTGACCTCTGAAACAATCCGTGCGATAGCTGAAACAGGTGTTGATATCATTTCTATCGGTGCTATCACACACTCAGTCAAGGCGTTTGACATTTCAATGAAAATGGAAAAGTAAGATAAAAACAAAAGTCAACGCCATATTAAGGTGTTGGCTTTTTATGCTTAAATGGGGGAAAATATGCGTTATTACAAAAGATCTCATGTGCATTACAGCAAATCAGCAATGAAAATAATAGCGTTAGTTTTCATGTTGGTTGGCGTGACATTTCTTGCAGTTGGAATAGGTTTTGCAATACACCAAACTCAGCTCAAAAACAGATGTACTCTTGAAGTCAATGCTATAATATCAGACATTCTCAACAAAGATGAACGACATGAGGACGATGACGGACACGTATCATATAGCACAGTTTACACACCAGTGTATTCATATAACGTTGACGGACAGCTCTACACCACTCACAGCAATACATATTCCAGCAACATCAGATACAGAAGAGGACAAACGATCCAGATATTCTGTGACCCTGATGACCCTGAAACGTTTTATGCACCAAATGATACAACCAATACCATATTAACAGTTGTTTTCTGTGGATTAGGCGGGCTGTTTGCGATTATAGCAATAGTGCTTATCATAGTGCTTATACATATAAAAAAAAACAGAAACCGGAAAAAATTTTGCAGAAAATGAATTATACGAAGAATAATTATCCATACGACGAATAATTCTGAGAGGAGGAATTTTTATGGCAAGCATTATGGACGGTGAAAGACAATTTCACATCAGAACTATCCCTGATGAAGTGGGCAGATATGTTATTATGCCGGGTGACCCTGGAAGAGTGCCAAAAATAGCGGCACTTCTTGATGACGCAAAGCAGGTGGCTCAAAACAGAGAATACAATGTTTATACAGGCTATCTTAACGGTGAAAAGGTAACTGTATGCTCGACCGGTATCGGAGGACCATCTGCGGCAATTGCAGTGGAGGAACTGGTAAAGTGCGGTGCAGACACATTTATTCGTATCGGTACAAGTGGAGGAATGGATCTTTCCGTTAGCGGCGGCGACCTTGTTATAGCTTCGGCGGCTGTCCGTGGCGAAGGTACGTCAAAAGAATATCTCCCCGAGGGCTACCCTGCTGTAGCAGATTTCACTGTAACAACTGCCCTTGCAAAAGCTGCGGCTGAACTGTCAGAAGATAGCTTGGCAAGCGTTATCATGTGGGCGTTGTCCACAGCAAGGACAGCTTTTATGGAGAAGTAGAGCCTGACTCAATGCCAGTGAGCGGCGATATAAATTACCGCTGGGACGCATATTTAAGGTGCGGCTGTATGACTTCCGAAATGGAATGTGCCGCAGTTTTCTCAGTAGGTATCACAAGACACGTCCGCTGTGGAGCTGTTATAACAGCTATATGGAACGTGGAGCGTTCAAAGGCAGACCTTGAAGACAATGTGAGCGACGACACCACAAGAGGTATCCACTGTGCGGTGAACGCTGTGAAAATACTGATAGAACAGGATAAAAAGTGATAAAAAGCCGCTGTGACTTTTATTGTCATAGCGGCTTAAATTATTTTATTCTTATTCCAAGGAGCATTGAAAGCTCCACAGCTTGATTGGCTGAAAAAACAGCGTTTCGGAGTTCTCTGAATGTATCAGAAACGCGCAGTCCACTTACAAGACAGGTAGAAAAATCACGCCGCCGAGAGCCGTTCTGAAAAATGATGTGCTGAGATATTTACTTCCGCTTGTCTTAAACGCTTTGAGATTGCAGGAAACAAGCTCAGCCGAGGACATATCACTGTTTTTCACCTGGGTTTCAGACAGCTTGCACTTATCAAATATGGCATATCCGCAGTTTGAAGATTCAAAGGCTACACCTTGAATGGAGCAATCCTTGAACTCTGCGCCAACGAGCTTGCAGGAGCGGAACTCACATCTGCTGAGGTAGGATGAGTCCAGTGATGAATTTGACAGATCGCAGGATATGAACGTCACATCAACGAATGAGGAACGCTCAAAATCGCAATCTGTAAAGGTGCAGTTTTCAAACATACAGTTTATAAATGACAGGCAGGAGAGATCTTCGCTTTCAAGATATTCTCCGCTAAATTTACAGCCTGAAATATCGCTGTCAGTGCGTTTTGCAGTACGTTTGACTTCGTTAAGGTCGCACAATGGAAGGTCTTGCATCTTATTCACAGCTTTCCTCCCAATTGTCAGAAAAATCAAAATCATCTGGAAACTGCTCTGCTATAACTGTCTTTGAAAACTGTGAAGCAGTTTCTATAAGCTCTTTGCCTCTTCCCGTCCATGTGAGCAAGTCTGCATCTATATCGACGGCCTGAAATGCAGTTTCAAGGCTTATAGATCTGAGGTCGGCAGCAATGAACTGAGGCTTTGAAATAATTCTCCAGATAAATGGCTGAGCACAAATGAACCTTTCGATATATTCAAGGTCTATATTCTTTCTGTATTTTGAGATAAGCTGACCCCTTGTGACTTTGGGTGAATGAAACCTAAACCACATCACTGAGAACGGGTTAAAGCTCTGCACTGCAAATTCGCCTTTGTATTTCTTCATCATATGGTCAACTCGGCTTTCAAGCTCTCCAAATGGCGCACCGCCTTTGAGCTCAATAAGAAGTGGCACTTTGCCGTCAACAGTTTTCAGCACCTCTGACAGCAGTGGTATTTTCATCACTGCCACCAAGTCTGAACGCAGACAGCTGTTCATATGTGTAATCAAACACCTTGCCCTCAATGCCGCACATTCTCATAAGGTCATTGTCATGGAAAACCACAATGCGGCAATCCTTTGTTAGACGTACATCAAGCTCGATAGAAAGACATTTTTCAACCGCAAGCCTGAATGCAGTAAGAGAATTTTCAGGAACAAGATCTGAGTGAAGACCTCTGTGAGCAATATATTTGCCAAAATCCATATGGGATACCTCTTTTCGTATTAAAGTCATTTATATTATACTCTCCCAGGCTTAGATTGTCAACTGTATCACGCTGGATAATATATATTTCATTCACAGAAAGTTTAAGAATTATCACACAGTATCATCACAATAATAAGATATAATTAAATTTATGTTATGCAGAGGATTTTCTCTCAAAGGAAAGGACAATTATTATGATAAAGAAATTAGCCGCTGTTACAGCAGCTCTCACAATAGCTATTTGCAGCTTTACTTCATGCAGCAAAAATAACGACAGCTCATCAACCGTATCTTCCACAGTGGATTCTTCTGTTTCAGCTGTTGACAGCACAACTGAAAAACAAACACCTGAGCCGTCCCTTACAATTGACGGCAAGTCCATTGATACTAAGGACTTTATCGTTTGCACCATTGACGGCAAGGATATTGATTTTGATACTTTCAGATACTACTATTATTATACTATAAGTAAGTACACTTCCACTTACGGAGCAACCCTTGACACTATCAAGTCAACTGACGGTGGTTTTAAGCTTCTTATGGAGGACGTTATCACTGCACTTAAGCAGGAACTTGTTGCACCTGAGCTTGCAGAAGAAAACGGAATTAAACTTACAGACGATGACAACAAGACAATTGATGACCAGATAGCTAAAGCAAAAGCAAACTATGATTCTGATGAAGCTTATCTTAATGACATTAAGTCGGCTTACCTCACAGAGGATCTTTACAGGAAAATGCTTGAAACAGCTACTATCTATACTAAAGTAAACGATACTCTTTTTAAGAATAACGGTAAATATGCAACTAAAAAAGAGGACTTTAAAAAAATAGTCAAGGATACAAGCGAGTATTGCCGTGAGATTCACGTTATGATCCCTTTCTATGCACAGGTAGATCTTGATGACAGTACCGCTGACAGTTATGACAGTATGTCACTTTCAGACAAAGCGAGCGCAAAGCAGTCAGCTTATGCGAAGCTTGATGATGACGGTGTAAAGAAAGCTAAGGAAAAAGCTAAGAAGCTTGCAGAGGAAGTTCTGAAAAAAGCTCAGGATGGAGAAGACTTTGACAAGCTTATTGAGAAGTACGGCTGGGATCTCGGTCTTGAAGATCCTTCAACAGGATATTATTTCAATAAAGATACGACTGGATATCCTGAGGAGCTTGTAAAAGACGCTTTCAAACTAAAAAGAAAACGACATTTCCACTGAACTTACAGAGAATGACACATATGGATATTTCATAATCAAGCGTTTGCCGGTTGATATGGATTATGTAGAACAGAACATAGACGATATGATCTATTCATATGATACACCTGCTATCTCAAAGCTTTACAACGAAAGAATGGACAAAATGGAAGTCAAGTATTGCGACCAGTGGGACAAGATAACTGCGGACAGCATAACCTGATGGGTCATGGTATGATTAAAGAGCCTGAGCAGATCTCAGGCTCTTTTTATGCGTTTTTGTGATTGACGTGAGAGTGAATATCTGATATAATAAAAACTGAGGTGATCTTACGGACAGGCTGAAATTTCAAGATGCTTGCGATAAAATCATAGGCAAAAGCCGTGAACGCAACGGCATCGGAACTCTAGGTGAGAAAACGCTTCATGCTGTTTTGAAAAACTATTTTGAGCCATATGGTGAAAATCAGGAGATACGCATTGGCGGATATGTGGCTGATATCGTATGCGAAAACGGTGTTATCGAGGTACAAACAAGACAGTTCAACAAACTGCTGAAAAAACTTGAAGCCTTTCTTGACTACTGTGACGTGACAGTGGTCTACCCTATCCCTGCGGTCAAATATGTCCGTTGGATAGATACTGAAACAGGAGAGTTGTCAGAAAAGCACAAATCGCCGAGAAAATACACTATCTATGAAGTCATGCCCGAACTGTACAAAATAAAATACACCCTTGATAACCCCCGATTTCATTTGTGCCTTTGTATGCTTGAAACCGAGGAGATAAGATTGCTTAACGGCTGGTCAAAGAACAAAAAGCGTGGATCTTCACGCCATGACAGGATACCAAAGGGACTTATTGACGAAATACATATCGACTGCCCTGCCGACTTTGATATGTTCCTCCCGGAGGACCTGCCAAAGCAGTTCACTTCTAAATACTTTGCCCTTAATGCAAAGATATCTCGTGAATATGCACAGGTAACGCTTAATATACTCACATATCTTGAAAGAGTGAAACGTGTGGGCAAACAGGGTGCTAATATACTTTATGAAACTGAATGAGCAAGACTCTTTACATACAGTGCGAAAGGAAGCTGTAAATGAAACTAAAACGAAAAATCAGCAGGATATTATCCATGACGCTGGCAATAATGCTGCTTGTGCCTGCGATGTGTGCAGACGCATTCAATTTTACACCTACATCAGGCTATGACGATGACGGAAAAGCGATACCGTTGGAGCTTTACTCTGAAGCGGTCTATATGGTCAATCTTGACAGCGGTGAAGCTATCGTTGACATAAACGGTGAGGACGAGCGTGTGCCTGCTTCCCTAACAAAGATAATGACTGCTGTGGTTCTTCTGGACAAATTCAAAGGTGATGAACAAAAGCTGAAAGATACATACTATTCAGCAGGCTCGGAAGCATTTGATGAACTATATGATACTGGTGCTTCAACAGCTGATATACAACCAGGCGAAGAAGTAAGCTGTTATGATCTCCTGGCGGCACTGCTTATCCCATCCTCATGTGAAGCAGCGAATATAATCGCTTTGAATGTGTACACTTTTCAAATGCACATGGTCTGTGGGCGCAACAGAATTATTCGTCCTGCAAGGATATGGCAACTCTTTGTGAATATGCCATAAGCAAGTATCAGGTATTTCGTGATATTGTCTGTCTGCCAAGCTATCATATGGCATCCACCTCTTATCACTCAGATGGAACAGATATTTATAATACAAACCTTATGCTTGACTCAATGACCGATTATTACTACTCCTATGCTAAAGGCATAAAGACAGGCACCCTTGACTCCGCTGGAAGATGTTTAGCTTCATATGCGGAATATGAAGGCACCACATATCTTATTGTGACAATGGGTGCACCAATGGATAAGCTTGAAGAAGATGTGAAGAAGGGCGAGAAAGATCCTGATTCCATATATGGTGGAGATAATGTTTACTACAACCTCCTTGATCACATCAGTCTTTACAAATGGGCATTTTCAAGTCTTGTAGCAACGGATTTTGTGGACAAAAACAGCGAAGTCCGTGATGTAAAGGTAAGCTACGGTGACGGCATAGATTATGCAAATCTTAAACCTGCAAATGGTTTTACAAGGCTGTGGCCTGTAGATATATCAGTAAATGATGTGGAAAAGAAAATAACAGTTTATGACAACGTTGTTGCACCTGTTGAAGTTGGCGATGTTCTTGGTAAAATGGAACTTGTCTATAAAGGTGAGGTGCTTGCAACTATAGATCTCGTTTCCACAACTAAAGTAGAACGTTCCCAAGTCAAAGCGAAGGTTAAAATAGCTAAGTCATACTTTGAATCGTCTGTTTTCAAGGTCACATTAACAATACTTATTGCACTTATAGTAATATACTCTGTGATACATATTGCAAAAATACAGAAAAAAATACATGAAATAAAATAAGCGGTCTGCTCACTATGAATTGTGAACAGTGCCGCTCTTTTGCGTTTACTGATCTTTATTTTCGTTGCGATCGTCAACTATTTCTGGATCATCCTCTCTGTTGACCTCATTTACCTCATCAGCACTTGGAATGACCATGGCGTCAAGTTGTTCAGGCGTAAGCGGAATACGCTTTTCATTATTCTTATACAAATGCTCAACATCCTCCATATAATAGTCGGTATCTACAGGGAGCTTCTTCTTTCTTAACCGCTGAACAACGCTTTCTCGTGTAAAAGTATAAAGCAATGCAAAAGTCGGAACTGCAATGACCATACCTATGAACCCAAACAAATTTCCAAAGAAGAACAGTGATACCAGCACCCAAAAACCCGGAAGCCCAGTAGAATCACCAAGTATCTTAGGACCAAGGATATTGCCGTCAAACTGCTGTAGAATAACTATGAAAATGAGAAGTATAATGGCTTTTTAGGATCAATAAAAAGCATAAGTGCAGTTGATGGTATCGCACCGATTATCGGTCCAAAAATGGGATAATATTAGTTACACCCACAAGAACACTTATCATGATGTTGTAAGGCATATTCATGATAGTCAGACCTATAAAGCAAAGAACCCGATTATTGCCGAGTCAATGATCTTTCCGCTCAAAAACCTGCAAAAACTTTATTTGTTTCAGTGCAAACTCTCATAATCTTCTCACATGTAGACTTTTTTTGTGTTTGCAATGATTATCTTCTTAGCCTGAGCAAGAAGCTTTTTCCTTGCTGCAAAGCATATAGATAGAAACGATAAATCCAAATACAAAGTTTTTAAGAACATTAATAACGCCCCAAGCACCCGAAAGAATATTTTCAAACATCGGCTGTATCTTCTCGATAACGGTTCCCAAATCAGTTGAAAAAGCTTTGAGTTTCTCCGTAGCCATTGTTTCGATATCAGGATAGTTTTTAAACAGCTTATTTATCCAACCCTGCACTTTAACAACGATGTTAGATGCATTGTTAAAAATATCAATTATGGAATTTATAAGTTCTGGAACAACAACATAAGTAAGTCCAACAACTATCCCCAGAAAAACAAGTGACGCTACAGTTACTGAGTTACCACTTTATTTCTGAACAGCTTTTCAAAATTCACCATAATAGGATTTATAAGAAATGCAATCACAAGACCAACTATAACAGGCGTAAGTGCAGAAACGAGTGTGGAAATAAGCTTTAAGATCGTATTAAATTTAAATACAGCCACTACCAAAAGCACATTTATAGCAATAACGATAACTGCATAAAATGCAATTGTGGTGTATTTCTTATTAGTTTGTACTTTCATATATTTTCCTTTCTCAATTACCTTAACTATTACTTTATTATACACTACATTATTTATAAATGCAAGGAATATTGAAAATTTAAAATTATTTATTTTGGTATAAATCCAAATTGCAAAAGAATATTTACATAATAGCAATAATATTTACATTTTCTGATATTGACATTTTAGAAACAGAGGAATATAATAAGACTAAAGTTAATACGATAAATATGAGCAAAAGTAAAGTTTGATGCAAAAGGTCACAGAGAGTCAGATTCCTGCGTTAAAGGACAGGATATTGATTTCTGCCAGTCAGAATGCGTATCTGTGAGCCGATAATTTATTATCGGGAAATTGGGTGGCACCACGGTTCTATCGTCCCATAACTAGATGTTATGTGTGATGACAGGACTTTTTATTGTCAATTTTACGACAAAAAAGCATTTAGGAGGAATATTTATGCTGTACCCTGCTATTGAACAAGTAAAGGAACTTTTTGAAAACTACAAGACTGTGCCTGTATTCTATGAGCTTCTCATGGATTCATGTACGCCAATACAACTTTTTAACTGTCTGCACGAGGCGTATGATGATTGTTTCATTCTTGAATCTGTAGATAATAAAGACCAGTGGGGCAGATATTCATATGTGGGCATTGATCCTAAATGCGAATATATTCTTGACAAGCACGTTGTTACTGTTAAGGAGAAAGGCAAGACTGATGAAACGGTAAAAGTCGATGATCCTATCGCTTTCTTTTCTGAGATAATCGAATACCACAAGTCACCGAGATTTAATAATTATCCAAAGCTCACAGGTGGTCTAATAGGATTTTTCGCTTATGATATGATAAGATACTTTGAAAAAACTCTCTGCTCCCCCCCTCCTGAGGACGATCTTAAGCTTCCTGACGCTGACCTGCACCTTTTTGAAAAGATCGTTGCTTACGATCACCTTTCAAACAAGGCTGTAATAATCCTCAACATCAATAAGAGCGATGATCTTGAAACTAAATACAAAGAATGTGAAAAGATATGCAACGAAGTAGTTGAAACTCTTAGAAATTACAAGCCTGTTATGAAAACTCCAAAGACAATGGAGGACAACATCACAGTAAAATCCAACATCACAAAGGAACATTATCTCGCAAACGTTGAAAAGGCTAAGGAATACATCAAAGAGGGCGACATCTTCCAGATAGTTCCGTCACAAAGATTTGAGATAGACAATCCGCCAGACAGCTTTGACGTTTACAGAATGCCGCTCCACTAATCCTTCACCTTACCTTTACTACTTTAAGCACAATGATTATGCTGTTGCAGGCGCTTCACCTGAAATGCTTGTATCTGTTGAAAACAGAACGGTAGTAACAAGACCAATTGCAGGCACTATTAAGCGTGGAGCGACCTACGACGAAGATATCCGCAATGAACAACAGCTTCTCAACGATCCAAAGGAAAGAGCTGAATACACAATGCTCGTTGACCTTGGAAGAAACGACATAGGAAAGGTTTCTGAGTTCGGCTCCGTAACTGTTACAGACATGATGATAGTTGAAAGATATTCAAAGGTTATGCACCTTGTATCGAATGTAAAGGGTACACTGAGAGAAGATAAGAAACCTCTTGACGCACTTATGGCTGTTCTTCCTGCCGGCACTCTTTCAGGCGCACCGAAGGTAAGAGCAATGGAGATAATCGACGAGCTTGAAACAACAAAAAAGAGGCCTTTATGGCGGAACAGTTGGTTATCTTGCATTTGACGGTTCGCTGGATACTTGTATCGCTATAACAGTGCTTTTCAAAAATAACAAGGCTTATATACAAGCAGGAGGCGGAGTTGTCGCAGACTCAGTTCCTGAGAACGAATATCAGGAGTCATGCAACAAGGCAATGGCTGTTATAAATGCAATAAAAGAAGCAAGCAAATTATAATTTAAAAGGAGTTAATAACATGAGCAATAATATTATTCTTACAGGCGATAGACCAACTGGATCACTTCATCTTGGTCATTATGTAGGTTCTCTCAGAAAAAGAGTTGAACTTCAAAACACAGGAAAATTTGATCAGTTCGTTATGATAGCCGATCTTCAGGCACTTACAGATAACGCTGACAATCCTGAGAAGATAAGACAAAACATTCTTGAGGTAATGCTTGACTATCTTGCGGTAGGACTTGAGCCTGACAAGACAACATTCTTCGTTCAGTCACATATCCCAGCACTTTATGAGCTTCCAATGTACTATTCAAACCTCGTTACAATGTCAAGACTTGAAAGAAACCCTACTATCAAGTCTGAGATAAAAATGAGAAACTTTGAAAGAAACCTTCCTGTTGGCTTTATGACATATCCTATCAGCCAGGCAGCAGACATCACAGCATTCAAGGCTAAGTATGTTCCTGTTGGAGAAGATCAGCTTCCAATGCTTGAACAGGCAAGAGAGATAGTAAACAGCTTCAACAGAATTTATAAGTGCGATATACTTGTTGAGCCTGAGGCTGTTCTCCCAGACAACGCAAGCTGCAACAGACTTGTTGGTACAGACGGCAACACAAAGATGAGCAAATCTCTTGGCAACTGCATTTACCTTAAAGACGATGAAAAAACGCTGAAAAACAAGATAATGTCAATGTACACTGACCCTACACACATCAATGTAAGCGACCCTGGTCACACAGAGGGCAATCCGGTATTTATCTATCTTGACGCATTCAGCAAGGACGAAGATTTTGCTAAATACTTCCCTGACTATAAGAACCTCGCAGAGATGAAAGAACATTATGAGCGTGGCGGCTCTTGGCGATATGAAATGCAAGAAGTTCCTTAACAACGTTATGCAGGAATTTCTCGCACCAATCAGAGCAAGACGTGAGGAATATGAAAAAGACAAAGAGCAGCTCATAGAGATACTTAAAAAAGGCACACAACGTGCAATAGAGGTTTCAAACGAAACTGTTTCAGAAATAAGGAATGCTATCGGCATAAACTACTTCAACGACAAAACTTTCATTGATAAGTTTGTACTGTAAAGGAAGATTACTATGATTTTACTTATTGACAACTATGACAGCTTTACCTACAATCTTTATCAGGCTGTAGGCGTACTCACAAAAGACATTACAGTAGCAAGAAATGATGAGATAACCATAGAAGAGATCGAAAAAATGTCACCTGCGGCTATCATCATCTCCCCTGGTCCTGGTTATCCAAAGGACGCAGGAATTTCCGAAGAGGTCATAAAAACATTCAGTGGCAGGATCCCTATACTTGGCGTTTGTCTGGGACACCAGGCGATAGCCGAAGCATTCGGTGGAAAGATAGTTCACGCAAAGCAGCAGCATATCAATCTTAACACTGCAAACCCACTTTTCAGCGGTCTGAAAAGCACAATAAAAGCCGCAAGATATCACTCACTTGTTGTTGACAGCATTTCACTTCCTACCTGCCTGTCTGTTATTGCAACTGACGATAAAGCTCAGATAATGGCAATAAGACACAGAGAACACCCGACCTACGGCGTTCAGTTCCACCCTGAGTCAGTTCTCACTGGCGAAGTTGGAAACATGATAATCGAAAACTTCCTGAACGATATCGCAGGCATAAAGACCACAAAAACAAAGTCAGCTGCTCTTCCTGACAGCGAAAGAGTTGAGCTTAAAAAGTATCTCAAAATAGTATGTGATGGAAAGTCACTAACTGAGGACGAAGCTTATAAAGCAATGGATATCATCATGAGCGACAGAGCTTCTAATGCTCAGATCGCCTGCCTGCTCACAGCTCTGAGAATGAAAGGTGAGACTATTGACGAAAAGGTAATGAGAGAGAAAATGTCCAAGGTCAACGTCAAGGGTACTCTTGATATAGTTGGCACAGGTGGAGATCTTTCAAACAGCTTCAACATTTCCACAACCTCTTCATTCGTAATTGCGGCAGCAGGACAGAAAGTCGCAAAACACGGCAACAGAAGCGTTTCTTCAAAGAGCGGTGCGGCTGATGTTCTCGAGGCTCTTGGAGTTAAAATTCAGTCAACACATGAACAGGCTGAAAAGTCCCTTGACGAGATCGGTCTTTCATTCCTGTTTGCACAGTCATATCACTCAGCAATGAGATTTGTAGGACCTACAAGAGCGCAGATAGGTGTAAGAACTGTTTTCAACATTCTCGGACCTCTCGCTAATCCTGCAAAAGCAGACTTCATGATACTTGGCACATATGATCCTGATCTGCTTGAACCAATGGCTAAGGTGCTTATGAACCTAGGCATAAAAAGAGCAATGCTCGTTTACGGCAACGACAGACTTGACGAAGTTTCTATATCAGCTCCTACAACTATCTGCGAGATAAATGGTGGAAAGATTATCAAGTATGAGATAAAGCCTGAGGACTTCGGTCTTAAAAAGAGGAAAGCTTTCTGACATCGTTGGCGAGGACGGAAAGGGCAACGCAGCTATCACAAGAGGTATACTTGAGGGCACAATCAAGGGTGCAAAGAGAGATATTGTTCTTCTCAACTCAGGCTGTGCACTTTATATCTGCGGCAAATGTGACAGCATCGAAGAGGGCGTAAAGACTGCAGCTGAAATGATAGACAGCGGAAAGGCTCTTAAAAAGCTTGAAGAACTTGTTGAACTTACTAACAGAGGATAAAAATGATACTTGACAATATCTGCGACAAAAGAAAAGAACAGCTTGAAAGAGATATATCAAAAGTTTCAAGACAGGATATAAAAGCTATGTCAGCCCAAAAGGAATACCAAACTGTCTCCTTTTCAAAGGCTGTAAAGCGTGATATCCTTTCAGTCATAAGCGAGGTAAAGCTTCTCCGTCAAAGGGACTTATCTGCCCTGACTTTGACCCTGTGAAAATCGCCTGCGAGTATGAGAAAAACGGTGCGAACGCTATTTCCTGTCTCACTGAAGAGCATTATTTTCAAGGCTCTGCGGAATATCTCAAAGCAATAAGAAAGGCTGTGAATCTGCCTATACTCCGCAAGGACTTCGTTATCGACGAATATCAGCTTTACGAGGCAAGAGCCATAGGTGCTGATGCAGTGCTGCTTATCTCGGCTATACTCAGCGAGGATCAAATGAAAGAATATTCTGATATCGCTCACGAGCTTGGACTTGAATGTCTTGTAGAGGTGCACAACGAGGAAGAGTATAAAAAGACGCTTGGTTTTAAGCCTGATATGCTTGGCATAAACAACAGAAATCTTTACACTTTTGACGTTGACCTTGAAACCACGGGCAGGCTCAGCAATATAGTAGGCGACCATGCTGTGCTTGTTTCAGAAAGCGGCATAAAAACAAATGCCGATATGAAAAAGGTACGTAGCCTTGGTGCAGACGCTGTGCTTATAGGTGAAACGCTTATGAGAAGCGGCAATATCGCTACAACTCTCCATGAACTGAGAGAGGGCGTATAAATGACAAAAATCAAGATATGTGGTATGCGCCGTGTGGACGATATTCTTTATGTGAACACATACCACCCTGATTATGCTGGCTTTATACTGTCGGAGGGCTTTACACGCACGGTAGACATTGACACATTCTACGATCTTGAACTTCTTCTTAATAAGGAAATCAAACGAGTGGGCGTTTTTGTAAACGAGCCTATAGAGAATATACTGAAAAGCTTTGCACAGAAGCTTGATGTTATCCAGCTTCATGGTGAGGAAAACGCAGAGTATATTGATAAGCTCCGTGAAAACTGCGACTGTGAGATATGGAAAGCCGTTCGTATGAAATGTGCTGATGATATTGCAAAAAGCTGACGCACTTCCCGTCCACAAACTGCTTATAGACAGCTTTTCAGCAGGCAGCTACGGTGGGACTGGCAAGTGTGTTGACCTTGATATATTTTCACAGTTAAACATATCAAAGCCGTTTTTCCTTGCAGGTGGACTGAACGAGGACAACATCTGCTATGCTATGGAAAAGGTACAACCTTACGGCGTTGACTTTTCAAGTTCAGTGGAAACCGATGGCTTTAAGGACGAAAACAAGATAAAAAGGATAGTTGAAACTATCAGAAATAATACCGAAAGAAGGATATAAATGAGTAAAATTGGACGATTTGGCGAATTTGGCGGACAATATATTCCTGAAACTGTCATGACTGCTGTTCACGAGCTTGAAAAAGCTTACGATAAATACAAGGACGATCCTGAGTTCAACAAAGAGCTTCAGGAGCTATACCACAATTATGCAGGCAGACCGTCAATGCTTTATTATGCAGAAAAAGATGACCAAAGATCTTGGCGGAGCTAAAATATACATCAAACGTGAGGATCTTAATCACACAGGCTCACACAAGATAAACAACGTTTTGGGTCAGATACTTTTGGCAAAGAAAATGGGCAAGAAGCGCATAATCGCTGAGACTGGTGCAGGTCAGCACGGTGTTGCTACCGCTACAGTATGTGCTCTTATGGGTCTTGAATGTGAGGTCTATATGGGCGAAACAGATATGAAAAGACAATCCCTTAACGTTTACAGAATGAATCTTCTTGGTGCAAAGGTAACAGGCGTTGCAAGCGGTACTGCTACACTGAAAGACGCTATCAATGAAGCTTTCAGAGATTGGGTATCAAATATCGACACAACTTTCTACTGCATAGGCTCTGTAATGGGACCTCACCCTTATCCTACAATGGTAAGGGATTTCCAGAAAGTTATCAGTGCTGAGATAAAGGCACAGCTTATGGAAAAGGAAGGCAAACTGCCTGATTGCGTTGTTGCCTGCGTAGGCGGTGGCTCAAACGCTATGGGTGCATTCTACAACTTTATCGAAGACAAGTCAGTCAAGCTTGTTTTCCACGGCATGAAGTCGCTTTTCTTGCAGAACGAATATGGTCAGATCGACCCTGTTTACTCAATTTCCGCAGGTCTTGACTACCCAGGTATCGGACCTGAGCACGCATATCTTAACTCTATAGGCAGAGCGCAGTATGTTGACATAACCGATGAAGAAGCAGTTTGTGCTTTTGAGTACCTTTCAAGAACAGAAGGTATAATCCCTGCTATCGAGTCATCACACGCAGTTGCCGCTGCGCTTAAGATTGCTCCTACAATGGATAAGGACTCAATACTTGTCATCAACCTTTCAGGCAGAGGCGACAAGGACGTTTACTCAATAGCAAGATACAGGGAGGTAGACCTTAATGAAGAATAGGATAGACGCTTGCTTTGAAAAGCTTAAAGCAGAAAACAAAAAAGGCGCTTGTGACATTTATCACCGCAGTATGGATACAACAGAAAAGTGCGTTCTTGAAATGTATAAGAATGGTTCTGACATTATCGAGATAGGCGTGCCGTTCTCTGACCCTATCGCAGAGGGTGCGACTATTCAGAAAGCTTCTCTGCGTTCACTCAGTGGTGGAACAAATCTTGACAAGATATTTGACCTTGTAAGAAAACTCCGCACACAGACTGACAAGCCTATGCTTCTGATGATGTATATAAACACTATCTTCAAGTTCGGTACAGCAAAGTTCTTTGAGCTTTGCAAAGAAACTCAGATAGACGGTGTTATCGTTCCTGATATGCCTTTTTCAGGGCGAACGAAAAATGGTATCTACACTATCTTCCTCGTTGCACCGACTTCACACGAGCGTGTAAAAATGATAGCAGAAAAAAAGGGCTTTTTGTATGTTGTATCTTCACTGGGCGTTACTGGTATGCGTTCAGAGATAACCACTGATTTCAACGAGCTTCTTGCGCCTATCAGAAACAACGATCACTGCCCTTGCTGCATAGGTTTCGGAATTTCAAATCCTGAGCAGGCAAAGAAAATGTCCCAGTACGCTGACGGCGTTATCATGGGAAGTGCTGTTGTCAAGATAGTTGAGGAACAGAAGTCTTGTAAAGTATTCTTATGAATTTTTCTTATTGAATGCAACAACAGCGTCGTTGATAGTCTTAAGCTCGGCGTCAACAGTTGCAGAGTATGATTCTCTCAGCTCTGTCCATGAGAACTGTTTGCCATTATCGTCAGCCTTGTTTGTGTATTCATAAAGCTTTCTTGTTACGCAGTTGCCGTCCTCATTTGCGTTGTCGTCAGACATTGTGGAAGAAATTCCGTAGCCGTAGTCAAACACCTGATTGTACTCAGAAGATGAGCAATCAACGATCACCTGATACATATCCTCTGTCCAGTTAGGGTTAGCGTTGAGGAATTTCTCCTTGCCGTTTTCCTTATATGTTTCATCTGTGTTAGCCATTCTGCAGCACTCATACCAGCACTTTACAGCCTCTTTAGCTGTTGAACCTCTTACCCACATATATGCCGTCATATCAGATGTCATGTACTTTTCATCAGTGTTAGGATCAGACGGAACAGGGACCACTCTCCAAGTGTCAGCGTCAGAAGGTCCGTTATTTCCTGTCATAGCCCATGAACCCATGCAGTAGAACAGCAGATTGCCGTCTTTAAGCGCCTGCTTAGCATTGCCAAGCCAGTTGCCGTTTACAAGGTTGTTCTTACCTACCTGATAAAGCAGATCTTCTGCTCTTTCGATATCAGGGTCATTTATATTGTTTGTGAACTTCTCTCCGTCATAGTTTACCATTGTTTTACCAGTCTGCTGAATGACCTGTGTCTGGAACCAACCATTAATACCAAATCTCTCAACATCAGCAGGAGCATTTGAAACAAACTCCGACATCATGTCATACCAGTTATCCCAATTCCACTCGTTGTTCTGATAACTCATATGGATCGTCAAGGCCCTCAGCATCAATAACGTCCTGATCGTACATCATAAGCGTGCCGACTGTGAAGCTTATAGGAGCAACATAATGCTTGCCGCCCATAACGAACTTGTCAGCCGCTGTTTTCACATCAGCCCACAGCGGATCGTCAAAGTTCACAATATCGTCAACAGGCTGATACATATCCTTAAGCACCTGTGCAGGGAAAGCCATCCACTCATACTTGAAGATATCAGGTACATTCTGCTGAGCCATGATAGCACTAGCGAGCTGGTCAAATTTTTTCGCTATCAGTTACTCTTGTGTACTCTACTTTACCACCCTTGTTGTTGAAAAGAGTCATCTCAACGGACTTATCCTCGCCCTTTTTCTCGTCAGGGTTAAGGTCATATGTACCCATCCAACGGATAGTTTTCTGAGCGTCGTCAGGGATAGCCTCTATTTCCTGTGTGTCCTCAACTTTAACTTTCTTTACTGTTGATACCTTTGAACTGCTGTCGCCTGTGGAGCCACAACCTGCAACTGCAAAAACAGATGTAAGCGCTACTGCCAATGCAAGAATCTTCTTGATCTTCATAAAATAATTGACCTCCAAATCAGATGATTTTCTGTCTTAATAACCAATGTCACACTACAATTATAAAACCTAATGTCCTTTAAGTCAATTCTCATTTTATACAAAGACATTCAAGCCATTTGTATAATTTGAACATTTCAAAAGTAATAAATATTAAAATATTAAACCTCGAGAGGTACTTGAAAAAAAGAGAGAAATGTAGTATAATATGTTTTGCATAATAATCATCACAAAAACGGAGATAAATAAATGAAGAAAATAGAAATTTTCACTGACGGTGCTTGTTCAGGCAATCCCGGTCCTGGAGGATACGGTGCGATACTAAGATACAAAGGCACATCAAAAGATAGCGACTCAAAGTATATAATCGACGCTGTTACAAAAGGCTGGGCAAAAAATGGCGTGCAAACAACTGGGTGAAATCGGACAAGAAAAAGGCTCTAAACAGTGATCTGTGGGGAAAAGCTTCTTGATCTGCTGGAGGTGCATAAGGTAAATTTCAACTGGGTAAAACCATGCAGGACATCCGAAAACGAACGTTGTGACGAACTTGCAGTCATGGGCTCAAAGAAATTCAGTAGAAGTTAAATTTCTGTTAAATTAACGAAATCACTTGCATTTTGTAGTAAATAAGTATATAATAAAATAGTAAATCTATATATGAAAGGTATGATTTAATTGGAAAAGAGATTTGTCTATGCAGATAACTCAGCTACGACTAGAGTATCTCAGAAAGCTCTTGACGCCGCTCTGCCTTATTTCACTGAGCTATACGGAAATCCGTCAAGTATATATTCTTTGGGAATGGAATGTGCAAAAGCCGTTCTTAAAGCAAGGGAACAGGTCGCAAACGCTCTTGGTGCGAAGGTCAACGAGATCTATTTCACTGCTGGTGGCTCTGAGTCTGACAACTGGGCTATAAGAGGCTGCGCACAGCTTGGAGAAAAAAAGAGCAAGAAGCATATCATCACAACTGCTTTTGAACATCATGCGGTTCTGCACACTTGTCAGTATCTCGAAAAGCTTGGCTTTGAGGTAACATATCTTCCTGTAGGTGACAAGGGTCTTGTTACTGCTCAACAGGTCGAGGACGCTATCCGTGATGATACCTGCCTTGTTACAATAATGACAGCTAACAACGAGATCGGTACTATACAGCCTATCGCTGAGATCGGCGAAGTTTGCCACAAGCATGGCGTATGGTTCCATACTGACGCTGTTCAAGCTGTAGGAAATATTGACATCAATGTTAAAGATATGAACATTGATATGCTCTCACTTTCAGGACATAAGCTCCACGCTCCAAAGGGCGTTGGCGCGCTTTATGTAAAAACAGGCATTAACCTTCCTAACCTTATCTACGGTGGAGCGCAGGAGAGAAATAAGCGTGCTGGTACCGAGAACGTACCTTCTATCGTGGCTCTCGGCGTTGCTATCACTGATGCTGTAAAGGATATCCCTGCAAAGAATGAGCGTGTTAGAAAGATGAGAGATAGACTTATCGAGGGTCTGCTCAAGATACCTGAGTCAAGGCTCAATGGTGACACAGAACACAGACTTGCAGGAAACGTAAACATATCTGTTCGTGGAGTAGAGGGCGAGAGCCTGCTTCTTTCACTTGATCTTCAAGGCGTTGCAGCTTCATCAGGCTCAGCTTGCACAAGCGGATCACTTGACCCGTCACACGTTCTGCTTTCACTTGGTCTGCCACACGAAGTAGCACATGGCTCACTCAGACTTTCTATCAATGACGAGAACACAGAGGAAGATGTTGATTATATTCTTGAGGTTCTTGTCACCACTTTGGGAAAGGATTTGCAGAACTGAGAATATTCACGACTATACACTTGATTAGGAGGAATAAAAAATGATATACAGCGAAAAGGTAATGGATCATTTCGCACATCCGAGAAATGTCGGCGAGATTGAAGATGCTGACGGTGTCGGCGAGGTAGGAAACGCCAAGTGCGGAGACATAATGAAAATGTACATCAAGGTCAATGACGGCGTTATAACTGACGTTAAGTTCAAGACTTTTGGTTGCGGTGCGGCTGTTGCTACATCTTCTATCGCTACAGAAATGATAAAGGGTAAAAAGCTTGAAGACGCTTTGAAACTTACAAACAAGGCAGTTGTTGAAGCTCTTGACGGTCTTCCACCAGCAAAGCTTCACTGCTCTGTTCTTGCGGAGGAAGCAATGAAAGCCGCTGTTTCTGACTACTATAAAAGACAGGGCATCGACCCTACTCCATTCGTAGGTAAGCAGTCTGCTCCTGATTGTGAGAACTGCAATGGCTGATAAAGTTCTTGTGGCAATGAGCGGCGGCGTTGACAGCTCTGTTTCGGTCAAGCTCCTTCTTGATGAGGGTTATGACGTGGCAGGAGCTACCATGCGGCTCTACAGCAATGAGGACATCGGTCTGGATAAAACAAGAACGTGCTGTTCTCTCAATGATGTAGAGGACGCACGTTTTGTTGCTTTTAAACTAGGCATTGATTTCCATGTATTCAATTTTTCTGATGATTTTAAGCACTATGTTATCGACAATTTTGTTGATACATATCTGGCAGGCGGCACGCCTAATCCGTGTATCGAGTGCAACAAACATCTGAAATTCGCAAAATTCTATGAGCGTGCAAAGCTGCTGGGCTTTGACCATATAGCTACAGGACATTACGTTGCCAGAGAATATGACGAAAATTCAGGCAGGTGGCTTCTGAAACGCTCACCTGACAGGTCAAAGGATCAAAGTTATGTGCTTTACAGCATGACTCAGGAACAGCTTGCTCACACTCTTCCCCGTTGGCGAGATGCACAAGGACAAGATTCGTGATATCGCAGAAGAAAACAAGCTTATAAATGCAAACAAGCCTGACTCTCAGGACATCTGCTTTATCCCTGACGGTGATTACGCAGGCTTTATCACAAAACGCTGCGGTGAACAGCAGTCGGGAGATATCGTTCTTTCTGACGGCACAAAGCTTGGTAAACACAAAGGTCTGATACACTATACTATTGGACAGCGAAAGGGCGTAGGCATTTCATATAGCGAACCGCTTTTCGTTATTACAAAAGATATGGAGCATAACAGGCTTATTATGGGCAAGGCTTATGAAGTATACAGTGACAGCCTTGTGGCAGGAGATGTGAACTTTATTCCGTTTGACACCCTCACAGAGCCTATAACCTGCACTGCTCAGACACGTTATCATCAAAAAGGACGCTGAATGTACAGTTTCACCAATACGACCTGAGGAACGCAGGACAGGCAGACCAAGATATGATGAAAAAAACTTTGCTGAAAAAAGTAATACTGTTCGCATTCATGGAAAATGGCTATGAATCATTAAGAAAAATAGAAAAGCTGTGCAAAACAGATATCCGCTTTATGTGGTTATTACAGGACGAACTGCCGCCAAGCCATATGACGATAGACAATTTTATGAACAATGTGCTTAACGGAAAAATAGAAGAGATATTCGCTGACATCAATGCTTACATATTTGAACAAGAAAACGTAGATATGGATCATGTGTACATAGACGGAACAAAGATCACAGCCAACGCCAACAAATACAGCTGGGTATGGAAAAAGAGCTGCGAGAAAAATCGCGTGAAAGTATTTGCAAAGATAACAGAACTGTTAAGTGAGATAAATAAAAGAATAGCCGCATTTGGTGTGAAATTTGGAGTTCGCGAAGAATATGCCATCGAATATCTCGAACAGATATTAAAGCAATATTTGGTGTGTCCCAGAATAACAAAAGTAAAAATTCCATTACCGTTTACAGCAGACCCACTAAAGGGAAAAAACGGAATGGGAGAACAGAAGAATTTATCAGTGTGAAGAATGTGCAAACTGTTCTCATAAAGAAAAGTGCTGCAAATGCAAGGGAAATCGCATAGTTCGCATAAATGAAGAATTGACTGCATTTCACAAAGAAGTTTTGGACAATCTTAATTGTATTCATGGAGCGCTTCTCAGAATGAACAGAAGCATTCAATCTGAAGGTGCAAATGGTATCATCAAGTGGAATCGGTCATACACAAGAGCCAGAAGACGTGGCTTAAATGCCATGAATTTAGAAATTGCGATGATTTGCTGTGGTTTTAATCTGCATAAATTTCACTTGAAGAAGATCGCAATCAGAAAAGCAGCCTGAAAAAGATATTTTTCAACATTTTAATAATCGGCAAAAAGCGCTGTATTTCTGCCGGTGTGTTTGCTATACCCTTTTTTCAAGATTAGATAGTTCTTTTTTGCTGTGTGATATATTAAAGCCCGTGGGCTTCCATATTGAGGGAATCCACGGGCTTTGTTGCGCTTTTTTTACAGCGCCATCATATTTTTAATTACCTGCTTTTTTTATGAAGAGAACGAAATTCTGCAGGGGAAAGCATTTCATGCTTTTTGAACACCGCACAAAAATAACTGCAATCGTTATAACCTACCTCCGCAGCGATTTCATTGATGTTAAGCTTATCCTCCAATAAAAGCAGCTTTGCCTGCTGTATACGCTTTCTTGCTAAATACTCAAAAGGTCTTAGACTAAGACACTCCTTGAAAAGTCTGCAAAGATACTGCGGTGAAAGGTCAATAAGATCAGCAAGCTCCACAAGTGTAAGTTCTTTTCTGAAATTCTTATCAATATAATCAATTACAGGCTGCAGCTGATTGAGTTTTTGCCCGTCCTGACTACCATTTTGTAGGTTTACGACTCTGTGTAGCTCAATAAGAAACTGATAAAGATATGCCGAACACTGGTGACCACAGTAGTAGTAATTAGTCTTCATAAGATAAAGTATCTTCTTAAATATGGCATCAACAGCATTGATATCATTTATGTGAAACACTTTAGCCTTTTCAAGCTTGATATGCTTGAGCATTTCAATTGCTTCCCTGCCCTCAAAGGTTATCCAGTGGGTTTCCCATATATCACCAACAGGATAATACTCATGCGGCACAGAAGGCGGCAGATAAAATGCGTCCCCGGCTTTATATCATACTCATGACCATCAATATAACGTGACCCTGACCACGAGTGCAGTATATTATCTGATGATTAGGATAGCCATCTTCTCTTACAAAATGAAAAAAACCAAGGATATTATTGGCATTGCAATGGATATGAAGGATATGTCTGATGATATGGATAAAGCGCTGAAAAATTTCACGAGCACTCTAGATGATATAATTAACGCTGTTGAAGCTAAAAGTAAAGGTGAAATAATCGTTCAGACACTATATGACCCGCTGGATAATTTCACTGCGGCTGCTGTTTTCCAGAGTATATCAAAGGATAAAATTTCAAAACTTAACAACATTATCAAAGAACACTCCACTGACGAAGATGAAAATGAGAGATACATAGTAGCAGATGTTTTTAGTGAATTCAGCGGTCACGGAAAGGAACTTACCAACATAAATGACTTTGATATACACCCTAATAAAAAAGGTCATGCACTTATTGCTTCTTGTATAGACAAGGCGTTAAGGACAAAAACTTATACCTATGAGGAGGTCGTTCCTGACAGCAGTGAGAACGATGAAAAGGGCAAAAATGCCATACTTATGATAGCAACTGCGACAGGCGGACTTATTGTTATAATCGCAGCTACGATTCTTATACGACACAAAAAAGAAAGGATAGATCAACATGAAAATTTATTTGGTAGACTTTGAAAATGTCAAATCCAAAGGACTTCAAGGCATAGACAATTTAACTGAAACTGATACCGTCATAATTTTTACAGTGAAAATTCCGATACCATTAACTTTGAAATGCACCAGAAAGTTCTTACATCAAAGGCTGATATTGAATACTTCAAGGTAAACGTTGGTGGCAAAAATGCCCTGGATTTTCAGCTTTCAACACTTCTGGGTTATCTGGTAGCCAAGGATACTTATACGAATATTTTTGTTATCAGCAATGACAGAGGTTTTGACTTTCTTCATGATTTCTGGCACGGTAAGTATGTTGACAGCCCAAATGCTATGGTCTACAGAACTAGGACAATACAAACCGCTATTAATTTCGCTAATCATAAGGTTAATCCGACCGAAAACAATGAAGATGAAGATGAAGAATCGACTAAACATATAGTCGAAAAAGCAGAGGAAATACAAGAAACAGCAGAAATTCAGACAGAGTCAGAGATAACTCTTGACGAAGCTGATGAGCCAAACCCAGAGTCTGCGGCTATAGATTATTCTGTTACACTAAACGAAAATATGAATGATAATACAGAAGAAGTCGAAGAAGAGCCAGAAGCCTGTGCACCTGATATTGTCGAAGTAGAAAGTGATCCTGTTGTTGAAACTATCGTCAAAGTGAAAAAGGGTAGAAAAAAGTGTACCACACAAAAAAACAACGATCTCCATAGCATACTTGCAAACATTTGCAGCGAAGAGCAAATAGAAGAGATCAGCAAACTTATAGCTGAGTCTAAACACAAAGAGGAGCTTCACAACTCTCTTGCAAAGGTATATAAAAAGCAGGCTACAGATTTTTACAAGCTTCTCAGGCCAAGATATCTGCGACTTAAAGGACTACAGGAATCCGATAATACATGCAACGCTGATGAAGATAAAACGATGACGGCTAAGAAAACTGAAAAGGTTGTTTACCATGATGTACTATCCGTAAAAACTCGATGAGCTACTCGACGGCAAATGCAACAAAGACGAACTGGCGCTTATAAGAGAAGCAGTCATTGATGCCACAACAAAACAGCAGCTTTATATCAGAATGGTAAAAGAGTTCAAAAAGGAAAAAGGCTGCGATATATATAACAAAATAAAGCCAGAGTATGTGTCTTTGCACAAGCTTGCATCTGACATCATTAAATAAAGGAGTGTAAAATATGAAACTTATGATAGCGTCAGACATTCATGGTTCGGCTTACTGGTGCAAAAAAAATGCTTGAAGCCTTTGAGCAAAACGGCGCGGAAAAACTAATTCTTTTGGGTGATATACTCTATCACGGACCAAGAAACGACCTTCCAGAGGAATATGCACCAAAGCAGGTGATAGCCATGCTAAATCCACTAAAAAACAAGCTTCTGTGCGTGCGTGGTAATTGTGACACAGAAGTCGATCAAATGGTGCTTGACTTCCCTGTTATGGCGGAATATGCTTATATATGCTGTGACGGACTGAGGATATTCGCCACACATGGTCACAAATTCAACTGCGACAATCTGCCACCACTTTCAAATGGCGACATTCTTCTTCACGGTCACACCCATGTACCTGTTATTAAAGACTGCGGCGATTACACCTACATAAATCCGGGTTCAGTATCTATCCCGAAAGAAAATTCAGCACACAGCTATCTGATACTGGAAAACGGCAAGTTCTCGTTTGGCGAGCTTATATAAAAAAAGGCAGCGTTGAGCTGCCTTTTTGTGCTTATTTTATTGTAGTTTCAAGTCCGTTGACCTCTATCTCAGGGTCATCAAGATTGATTATAAGGCACTTTCTGCCATCGACTATCTGAGTTTTTACCTTGTCAACTGCGTCCTTGCCAATATTTACGGTTATGCTTGGAGCAGAAACTACGGTCCTTTTCTCCACAAGGTTTACCGCTGTGAGTGGCCGCCAGCCGCAGCGTCAAAAACTTTAGGAAGATTATCAAGCTTATCCTGACTAACTCCAGCTTCCCACAGAATGGACGAAAGTTTATGTTCGTCAATTGTCGGTATCTCAGTTTCATGAGCATTTTGGTCAACAAATGTGGAAATCTTGTCATTCACAGTAGTGATAAGATCATAGTCAAGCTCATCACCCACAACGCTTGTGAGGATATCCTTGAAAGTTTCCTTTTCGTTCTGACAGGTCATTGAGAACTCACAACCCAGAAGCTCTTCCACAACAGATGTGTTCGGCTTTTTTGCGTTTTTCGTGTAGTAAAGCACTCCGTTGATATCAGGTGCACGATCATTGAAAAGAGGAAACAAAAAGCCATCGCTTGGAAGCTCAACAATTCTGTCGCATGACTCTTTCTTAGCGATAGAGTTGTCCTGTTCATCATACACAAGCCCGTCAATACGCAGATTTACAGGGCAAAGAGCTGTCACTATAAAGTTGTAATCTGTGTCAGCCTCGTCCTCAAACTCGTCCATTTTGTTCTTTTTCAGCACAGAATATGTACAATGTGCCATGAAAATGGTATATGTAGACACATACTCCACCTTTTCCACAATGGCATTGAGAAAGTTATCAACCTTTTTCCTCATCAAGCAGCTTGCTTTGCAATGTTTCATACATGAAAGGCTGTGCCCCACCCTCAAGATATGCGTCCTTTGGAAACGAATATTCCAGCAGATTTTTGCCGATAGAACCGCTGAGTACCTTTTTCAGGTTTATCATTATCAGCTCCGCCTCGTCCTGCGGAATAGTATTGTAAAGCTGATTGGTCTTGCACTTTATGTTTTTCTCAGCGTCCACAAAAGCCGTAACAACGTGGTTTACAGTGAAAAAGCCACAATCGTCATTAAAATTTTTCTTTATTTCATTTATTTCCTTTTTTATTCATATTAGCATCCTCCTGAGAAAGTGTACAATTATTATAGCACAAATGTACAGATTTTTCAAGAGCCACAGACAAAAAAAATCCCACAGCCGAAACTGTGGGATAATTGTTATTAAACTGGGTGAACCTTATTCTCAGCGTCTGAGTGCTTACCGTCAACGCCGTACTTTCTATCACGTCTGTCCTTGAAAAACTTAGGTGCAACCTTAGGGAACATTGCATATGTGAGGATATCTTCCTCCTGCTCTGTCCACTCAGCAGCCTCTTTCTTCATTGTTTCAAACTCTGGCTGGAGAAGGTCAGCAGGACGGCAAGTGATAGGCTCTTCGTCGCCAAGAATCTTCTTCTGGAACTCAGGGTCGATAGCAACTGGTGTCTTACCATACTCACCCTTAACAAGTCCCTTGAACTCCTTAGTTACTGTCTTGTATCTCTCGCCCATGATTACGTTGAACACAGCCTGTGTACCAACGATCTGTGATGTAGGTGTAACCAGTGGTGGGTAACCTGCGTCCTTACGAACCTTTGGAACTTCCTTAAGAACATCATCAAGCTGATCTGCCTTGCCAGCCTGCTTCAACTGTGAAAGGAGGTTTGAAAGCATTCCGCCTGGAACCTGATACAGAAGTGCGTTTGTATTTGTAGCGAGCATTGAAGGGTCAAGCAGACCGTTGTCGATGTACTTCTTTCTGAGTTTCATGAAGTAATCTCTTATCACGTTGAGCTTAACAAGGTCAAGACCTGTGTCATACTCAGTGCCCTTGAATGTGGCAACGATAGACTCAGTTGGTGCATGAGATGTACCAAGAGCAAGTGGTGACATTGCTGTATCAACGCCGTCAACACCAGCCTCAACAGCCTTAAGGATACACATGGAAGCAAGACCTGATGTGTAGTGAGTATGCAACTGGATCGGGATCTTAACTGCTGACTTGAGGTCCTTAACAAGTGTTTCAGCCTCATATGGAGTCAGAAGAGCCGCCATATCCTTGATACAGATAGAATCTGCACCTGCATTCTCGATCTGCTTTGCATAGTTCATGTAATACTCATGTGTAAATACCTCGCCAAGTGTGTACGAGATAGCAACCTGAGCGTGACCATTTTCCTTCTTAGCAGCCTTGATAGCTGTTTCAAGGTTTCTGATATCGTTCAGTGCGTCAAAAATTCTGATAATATCAATACCATTTGCAATGGACTTCTGTACAAAATACTCAACAAGGTCATCAGCATAGTGACGGTAGCCAAGCATATTCTGACCTCTGAAAAGCATCTGGAGCTTTGTGTTAGGCATTTCTTTTCTAAGTATACGAAGTCTTTCCCATGGATCTTCATTTAAGAATCTGATACATGAGTCAAATGTAGCACCGCCCCAACACTCAGCAGAATAAAAACCAATCTTGTCGATCTCAGGAAGTATCTCACGCATATCGTCCATTGACATTCTTGTAGCGAGAAGTGACTGATGAGCGTCACGGAGGACAGTTTCAGTTATTTTAAGCTTTGCCATTTTAAATCGATCCTTTCGTTATTTTTCAGGAATGTTATTAGCCGATAACGTTTACGTCATTTTCCATTTTCATAGCTTCGAGTACGCAAATAGCCTGACCAGACTTAACAGTGTCGCCTACAGCTACCTTGATGTCAAGGATAGTACCAGGCATTGGAGCTGTTACCTTTGTGCCATCTGCAACAGGTGCAGCGGCTGGAGCTGGAGCAGCAGGAGCGGCTGCAACAGGGGCAGCGGCTACAGGAGCAGCAGCGGTGCTTCCGCCAACTTCTTCAACTGCAACGTCATAAGCTTTTCCGTTTACTGTAATATTATATCTTTTCATCTTAAAAAACCACCAATCTTTTTAATTTGATATGTTTATCACAACTGAATATTGCTGTGTTTCTTAGGCAGTCTGGAAATTCTCTTTCCAGCCATTACCTCGATAGAATCCATAAGTGTCTGTCTGATCTCATTCTTAGCGATGATACCGTCAACGCAGCCATTCTTTGCAGCAACAGCAGCAGAGGCATTCTCCTTAGCGAACTTATCAGCAAGAGTGTTTCTTGCAGCAGTAAGATCAGCAGCACCCTTCAGCTCATCATGCTGGAGGAACTCAACAGCAGTTACAGGAGCAAGTGCAGAGATAACAGCGATATCAAGAGCAAATGACAGATCAGCATTTGAACCCTTGCCGGCAAGTGCAATAAATGCAGGACCATAAGCCTTACCTGTAACAACAGCAAGTTTAATAGTAGTAGCCTCAGCGTAAGCGTGGCAAAGCTTTGCCATATCCTTAACAGCGCCGTAAGCTTCAGTTTCATCATCAGCTTTGAAGCCCTCAGTATCAACAAAAGTTACAACAGGGATAGCGTAAGCGTCACAAGTTCTTACAAATCTTGCGATCTTTGAGCAATCAGCAGACGTAAGCTTGTCGCCTGTCTTGTTAGTAGCAACAACGCCGACTGTAGCACCGCCAAGTGTTGCAGCATTAAGCTCAGTTACACTGTCGCCATCGCAAACAGCCTTTGCAATGCCATCAGCGTCATCACCGACAGCCTCAGTTGGATCAGCAAATTCATACATTGGTACTGGTGAAAGGTTGTTCTGTGGAAGTTTTGTAAGTATACTCTTTGCAGCCTCAACAGCAGCCTTATCGTCCTCACAAACAACAGCAGCAGTGCCGTTTTCAGCAGCATTTTCAGCAGAGTTCTTTATGTTTGCGTTTGGTGCAACATAAAGCTCAGCATCCTTTGCGATAACAGTGAAGTCAGCAGACTCAGCGAGCATTGCTGCACAGCCTGCACAAGTGCCAGCGACAACAGCTATCTGAGGAACAACACCTGAAAGGTTAGAAGTCCACATAAGCAGTTCGCCATAAGCATTGAGAGCCTTTGAACCGTCGCTTACGTCAGCACCATAAGAATCGAATCTTCCGACAACAGGAACTCCTGTCTTAGCAGCAAGGTCATAAACCTTTGCTATCTTCTTTGCCTGTGCCTCTGTCAAAGCACCGTCCTTAACAGTCACGTCCTGAGAAAAAGCATATACAGGATTACCCTCAACATAGCCAAAAGCAGTAATAACTCCAGCAAGGGAGTCACCCGCAGCAGCATAAGCGTCAAGCTCTGTAAATTTTCCTTCGTCAAACAAATATGTCAGCCTGTTTCTTGCAGCAGTAGGAGTCTGCGACGCAGCTTTAAGCTCTGCAAGAGTAGAAATTGAATCAGACATACAGTTTCCTCCATTCAAATAATTTTTGTGATAAAATAACGCAAAACTACTGGATTTTATCATATTTATACACTTAATATTATACTATTTTTTCGCCAAATTTACAAGAGTAAATTGACCTATTTCCGCATATTTTACGTTTAGTAGCATAATCAATATGTGATAGCATTCCTTAAAGCCCTTAGCTCGTCAGGTTTAAGCTCTCTATACTCACCTGGTTTTAGCATGCCCAGTTTAACCGGACCGATGGCAGTGCGCTTTAGTCTTGCGACTTCAAGTCCCACAGCTTCGCACATTTTTCTTATCTGACGGTTCCTGCCCTCATGGATAGTCATTTGAAGCACAACCCTGCCAGGCTGTTTGTCGAGCACGACAACTGAACACTCCTGCGTCATTTTGCCGTCTATTTCAACTCCTGAAGCAAGCTTTATGAGTTGCTCATCGTTTATGTCAGGTCTTACTGTAACACGATAAGTCTTAGCGATATGCCTTGAAGGGTGCATGATATCATTGGCAAAATTTCCGTCATTTGTGAAAAGTAACAGACCTTCTGAGTTTTTGTCAAGTCTGCCGATAGGATAAACTCTTTCAGGCACTTTTGTTAGAAGTTCAGTTACACACTTTCTATCAAGCTCATCACTCATTGTGGTAACATATCCTCTTGGCTTGTGGAGCATGATATAATAAAGCTGTCTTTTTCTTGGCAACATATATTTTTTCCCCATCAAGGGTGATTATATCCTTGCCTGCAAAAGCCTTGTCGCCAAGCTTGCAAGGTCTGCCATTGACCTTTACTCTTCCCTCTGAGATATACTCCTCTGCCTTTCTTCTTGAACAAACACCACTGTCAGACATTATTTTCTGTATACGAATCTTTTCCATATTTTCTCCTTATTTATGTACGGCTCACATTGAGCCGTTATGCAAACAATTTTTTCAGTTTATCTAGATAATAGTGGAATATATCTGGCTTTTCAGGCTCTGCAAGCATCGCATCTTCCACCGCCGTGATATCCGTTCGGGCTATTTCCACATCATTGTAGTAAAACAATGCCAGCCCTATTTTATCTCCACTTTTCACAGGCGCATAAACAAACCTTGGCAGATATATCTTTGTCTTGACTTTGTAAGCCCTGCCGTTCAAAAGCACAGCACTTGCATGCCCTACCTTACATTTCACACTGTCGCTCACTCCGCCAACAACTGCAACATCAAAACTACTTTTTATCCAATGGAAGCTTCTGTTTAGATACAAAATCAAAGCAATAATCATAGAGCTTTGAGTGATCATTCCAATCATCAGGAGCATTCAAGGTAACGCATATAAGCTCTTTATTCTTTCTGTCACAGGCTGAAACAAGACATCTCCTCGCCTTGTCCGTAAACCCCGTTTTTACGCCCACAATACCCTCACAGCTTTTTAAAAGCTTGTTTGAGTTAATTAGCCAGCGGTCATACGGTGGGTTTCCATAGCACAACTCAACCTTTTCAAGGTGACATATAGCCCTGAAATCTTCATTTTTCATTGCTTCCGCTGCAAGCTTTGCCATATCCGCTGCAGTGGAATAATGCTCATCTGTATCATCATCAAGCCCTGACGGCGTTACAAAATGAGTATCATTAAGCTCCAATTGTTCAGCCTTTTTTGTTCATAAGCTGAACGAACTTGCCGATACTTCCTGCCACTCTTACCGCAGCAGCATTTGCAGCGTCATTTCCGCTTGGAAGAAGCATGCCACAGCATAGATCGCGTAGAGTGACTTTGTCACCATCTTGAAGACCCATGGACGAGCCTTCGACCTTTATAGCTTCGCTGTCTACCACGAACTGCTTGTCAAGATCTTCACCACTTTCAAGCACAAGAAGCACAGACATTATTTTGGTAGTGCTTGCCATCGGACGCCTTTCATAGGCGTTTTTCTCGAACAGCACATCACCTGTTTCACCGTCTATAACTATAGCACTCTTCGCGGATATCTCACTGAGATCGTCAGCACTGACATTCATACAGCAAAAGCACATCATCATGACCGTACAAATAAATACCGTCACGCATTTCAAACAAACCACACCCTTAAAATCAATTTCAAGGATTAGTTTGCTCACTTACACTTTTAAAATTCAGTAAAATTATTCCTCGTCTTCGTCCTCGTCATCAGACTTTTTGCCAAGAAAATCTGTTATCTTATCTATTACCTCAGGTACCATATTTATGATAGCGTTTTCCTTTGTCGCATTCATTGAAAGCTGTAAAAGCTTTGCTTCGCCCTTGTAAACAGCGATAAAAGCGATAGGCTGGATAGTTACTCCTCCGCCTGAGCCACCGCCGAACGTTTCCTTTGTGCTTTTTGTTGGCAAGTCGGAACCACCCGACGCAAAGCCCACAGATATCTTTGAAACCGGGATTATAGTAGTACCATCTGCGGTAACGATAGGCTTGCCCACAACAGTTTCGCAGTCTGCCATTTCACGGACCTTGTCCATTGCAGTTTTAACAAGTCCCTCGATCTTTGTACTTTCGCTCATTTTTCTCAACCTTTCGTATTTCAATTTGTTGCTTTAACTTCATTCTTCTTAGCCGCAAGCTCTTTACTGCGACGCTTGGCAGCACGCTTTTTCTTACATCTGCCTGAAAGATATATTTTAAGAAAATTAACGCCCGTGCAAAAAGCCTATTGCTATCAAAGTGCTTGGTCTTACCCTGACTAAGGTATGAACGTCATATCCGAACTTTTTTTCATCAAAATGCAGTTCACATCAGCTTTTTTAGCTTTACTGTAAAAACACCCGCAAGTATTGCAATGGTATTGATAAGCCCTGCCTGCACCTTGCCGTATAGCATAGCTGCTTCGTAAGCGTCCTCTTTCCCAACGTCAAGAACTATCCTTGTGTCTGTAAAGCGTATAGCTTTCAGAAGCTTTTTGAAATATTTCCAGCCCATTGGAATATAAGGCTTCACCTTTTTATACTGCGCTTTCAGCTCATAGAACTTGCTTTTTTTCTTTTCTTTAGATTTGGAAACCGGCTTCTTTTCACCCTTATCCTTTTTTTTATGAAAAAGCTTTTCGGCAAAGCCCTTTTTCTCCTGCTTCACAGTTATTTCCTCGGGTTTGTCCTCTGCACCAGCTTCAACATTGGTATCAGTATCAATATCAGAGATATCTTCCTTTTCATCTGCTTCATTATTTTCTATTTTTTCAGGCTTAGCTTCAATAATTTGCTCGGACACTTCTCCTGTTTTATCTGTCGTATCATCAGTCTGTGGGACAGGTAAGCTTTCTTCAATATTGTCCTCAAACTCCTCAAAATCATCAAAACTATCCTCAGGCAGTTCAGTTTTTTTGGATCTTTTCTGTTTTTTCTTCTTAGGCTTTCGTGGATAAATGTCAAAAAACATATACCGTACTTTAAGATCAAAGCCTTTTTTATTCAGATCTATCTGTGCCGTAATGGAAAAAATGCAGCAGGATAACAATAACCGCTATAATACCAAGCAGTATCCATAAAACAATTATCGTTATCATCTCCCCTCACGGTCATACTTTATTCTTCCGTATCATTCTCTTTTGTTATCTCGTCAATGGTTATCTGCTCCTGCTTATCAGGGATAGGCGGCAGATCGTCTAGGCTGGACAGCCTGAAACAACGGAGAAAATTGTCCGTCGTCTTGTATGCAATAGGTCTGCCTGGCAGGTCAAGTCTGCCTGCTTCTGCAAGCAAACCCTTATCTACGAGAGAATTTACAACTCCCGAGGAGTCAACTCCCCTGACGTGTTCGACAAAGCCTTTTGTTACAGGCTGATTGTATGCGACTATTGTCAGCGCCTCCATTGCCGCAGGGCTAAGAACAGAGTTTTTCTTTATCTCCAAAGCCGCCTTTATGAATGTCGCAAGCTCTTCTTTTGTGGCAAGCTGATATGACCCATTAAGGCTCAGAAGCGTAATTCCGCTTTCAGCCTTGCTGTATTTATCCGCCAAAGAGCCAAGAGCTTCCTCAAGCTGATCTTTGACTATACCAACTGCCTCGCATAGCTTCTCGCTCTCCACAGGCTCTCCCCTTGCAAAAAGCACAGCCTCGACGGCTGCCTGTATATTTGAATGTTCCATAGATTATCCCTTTTCTTATTTTATCCGTAGCACCAGAAATTATTGTCTCCGTCATCGCCCAGATATCCGCAAGCTGTTCGATCAGCCTTATCTCCTCCATAGTGGCTTCATCAGGCTGTTCGGGCTCAGGCTTTGCCATAGCAGGCTCGGTATATACATCAACACTGTCTATCTTTTCAGATATCTGCTCCATTTCTGCCATGACCTCCTCAGCTGACTTCACAGGAGCATACGCCGCAATGACTTCACCTGATATGCGCTCGGATTTTGCAGATATATACCGCTTTGACTGAGAAGCTTCTTCACGCTCTGCGTCAACATCAGCAACTTCTTCTATCTCATCTGCAGGCTCATCGTCAAGTATATTTTCTATAGGCTCAGGCTCGGGGACAGCTTCTGTCGTTTCGCTTTCGATAACAACAGGCTTATCGAAGTCGGACTCGACTTTTTGTTCTTTGAAGCCTTGTTGAAAAAAATCTTTGAGTTATCGTCATTGAAATATCCTGCCAGACTTTGTAAGCTCCAATATAGCAAGAAAAGTAGCGACTTTCTCGCTTTTCTCCGTCATGCCGTCATAAAGGTCGCCCATATCGCATTCACCATGCTTATAAAGTCTTTTAAGGACATGGATTATCTTCGATGTGACCGATACTATCTTATGTGAAACTATCGGCTCGAACATCTTCGCTTTCAGCGGAACGCTCTCACGGGCTTTCTTTGATATGCCCATATAAGCGTCATAAAGGCACTGAGGGTCATGCTCACGGGTATAGGTCTTGTTTACAGGAAGTTTTATCGCCGTCCTTATAAAAACAAGGTCGCCAACGTAAACTTCACGGAGAGTCTGTGCCGCCTGTTTGCACAGAGAATACTCGATGATCCTGCCTTCAAGCTCTTTTTTTAAGCTCTTTTGACTCCTCGTCATGAGGCAGAAGCGAACAGGTCTTTATGTATATAAGGCGTGCCGCCATTTCAAGAAAATCAGCGGCATCCTCATCTCGTGGTCAAGATCATTGATATAGTCCATATACTGTTCAAGGAGCAAAGATATCTCAATATCGTAAATATTCAGTTTGTGCTTGCTGATAAGGTGAAGAAGCAAGTCAAGCGGTCCTTCAAACATATCCAGCTTGAACTGAGCAGCACTCATTTACGTTTTTCCTTTCATGAACAGTTTTATTTCAAAAATATCGCTTTTAGTATAGGGTCAACCCAGAACGTAAGCTTATCCATTATCCAGAACATACCATTTTGTAACCAACCTATAGGCGTATCAAGAACGCCTGTTACAACAAGTATCATAAATGCAATAGCGATATAGTTCTGATACTGCGCCATAAAGCGATCTACCTTGCTGCTTGTAAAGTAAGAAAGTATCTTCTGACCGTCAAGCGGCGGGATAGGTATAAGGTTGAACACTGCAAGTCCCACGTTTATAGCTGTAAAGTAATATAATATAAGCGACACATAGTAAAGAGCTATAGAAATGATATTTGAAATAGGACCTGCGGCTGCCGTGAGTGCCATGCCCTTCCTATAATTCTTAAACCTGATAGGGTTTACCTGAACAGGTTTACCCCAACCAAAACCTATGAAGAATATGCACAATGCACCAATAGGGTCAAGATGTGCAAGAGGGTTAAGGGAAAGTCTACCCTGATAACGTGGAGTATCATCCCCAAGTTTTGTTGCTGCCCATGCGTGAGCGTACTCATGGATAGGTATACACATGAAAATTACGATGAGCTTTGCACCGTAATCAAGAATTTTCTGCGGATCCATATTTTCATGACCTCCTGTCATTTCAAAACAAAATTACACAAACCACAAGTGTAATTATACACTATTTTCAATGAAATTTCAAGGCATTTTGTCTTTATTTTTAATCGAAAACTATAAATATATACGATTTTACGGAAATTTCAAAAAAAATCTCAAAAAGCTCTTGCAATTTCTTTTCAGTTATGCTATAATATTTAATAAATAATAGTATTGCATTTTTAAGGGTAAAGGAGGTGCATCGTAATGGCAAAATGCGAAATCTGCGGTAAGGGCGTTACTTTTGGTATCAAGGTATCACACTCACACAGAAGAACAAACAGAACTTGGAAGCCAAATGTAAAGAGAGTTAAAGCTGTTGTAAACGGCACTCCTTGTCACATTTACGCTTGCTCAAGATGCCTGCGTTCAGGTAAGGTAGAAAGAGCTTAATGCTTGAATATTCCAAAAAATCGACTAGCTTCGCTAGTCTTTTTTTATGCTTTTTAAGATACAAAAAAACCGGAGCCGAGTGTCGTACTCTGCTCCGATTTTTTTATTATGCAGCGTGTCTGCCAAATGTTCTCTTATTCTCAGGCGGTGCAAAAACAGAATTAGCACCTGACGATGAATTGTCACTGTTCATATTGTTGTTGCTGAAACCGTGGTCGGTCTTATATATCATATCATAGTAGATTATAGCATTGGAGATGTTAATTCGCTCCTCGGCATAATTTGAATAGTTACTGATATAATCCTCGTCCACAACACCATCGTTTATTCGTGCGTTACAAGAATCCTGACAGTACGTTTCATTCACAGTGGTCTTGAACAGACCCTGATCGTCGTCCATATACACTGGGTTAGGATCATCTTTATATACTTGATTGCATGACACCGCCGTTGCCACATTTCTGTAATCCGTAAGATCAAAATATGTGTTTTTCTGGCTATCATAGTAAACAGTATCTGTTACAAAATTGCCGTTTGGGAAGATAACAACATTTTCCTCGTTATCAGCAACAGAAAAGATATCATGACCAAGTGCATAGACATTTGAAAAACCAAACATATTTCCAAGTGTTGGCTGAACGTCATACATACCCATTATCTGCTTGACCTCTGTAGGCTCATATCCGCCGTCTTTCGACCATATTATGAACGGCACTTTTCTGTTAAGATTGTAGTAGAAATCATCAACAGGAACATATCCCTCATCATCTTCTGTAAGCACAGAATCGGTGAAAGGATTATAGTTGAAATATCGGTCATACTCCTCTGCCTTTATTTTTGCGTCATGGTCACCATAAATAACAACTACAGTGTTATCAAGAAGTCCTGCATTGTCAAGGTCTGTCATGAACTGACCGATAGCCTGATCTGCATAGTGAACAGACTTAAAATAAGATCCAAGCTTTGTACCCTCAAGGAACGGTGCAGATTTTTCCTCATACATCCCATCCTCTTCGTTGTACATCTTATACTTGAAATCTACCTCATAGTCGCTCACACGCTCAATGTCAGTAAACGGCGTATGGTTTGTGAGCATAAGGAACGCACCATACCACTTATCATGCTCCTTGTTTATCTTCTCGATCTTTGGCACTGCCTGTCTGAAGAACGATTTGTCTGACAGACCAAGACCAATAGTTTCATCAATGTTAAAATCTTTGTTATAGTTAAAGAAATCATCATAACCAAGGGAATGATGTAGATTAAGTCTGTTCCAGTAAGAGCCGTTGTTGCCGTGCATACTGAAAGTATAATAGCCCTTCTTCTTAAGCATTTTCTGGGTAGTTGTGTAATCTCTGTCCCAATAGTTGATAGCAACTGTACCGCTTGAAGCTGGCATAAGTGAAGAAGCAAAGGTAAACTCGCTATCTGAGCTTGTTCCCACACTCTCTTGAGCGTAGAAATTTGAAAAATAAAGACCCTCTCTCGCAAGCTTGTTCATATTAGGTGTAAGCTCTTCTCCGTTTATATATGTATCCATACAGAATTGCTGAAAACTTTCAGCGTGGATAACTATAATGTTCTTATCCTTGAAAATATTTGTGTACTTGTTACTCTTTTCAGAAGTTTCTTCAGTCTTTGACTTATCGTCATAGAACTTATTGAAAACCTCCTCGCTTTCCTCGTAACCAAACATCATATTTATTTTCGCATGAGTGCAGGAAATAACATCGCTGAACTGATATGTGTAAAGACCAAAAGTGCCAAGAACATATTCTCTGTTCCACTGCTTAGCAAGTCTTGAATAATCAGTGCCGGTAAGTGTTGAGCAAAATATTCCTGCAAGACCTATGGAAACACAAAATGTTCCAAGAGCATATCCACGGCGCTTTCTCTTTTCCTTGACCTCGGTGATATAATCTCTTGTACGTCTTTTAAGAAGTATGTACACAACTATGATCACAGGGATATCCCACAGGAAAATAAGATCCTTTGGTTCCATGATGTTCTCAGTAACAGCGTCCATTACTCCGCCGAGCTGTGAAGCCGTTGAAATAAGCGATACTGAGATAAACGACTTATAATTTGTATAGTATATAGAATTTGCCGTACAAAGAATAGAAAAAATTATGGTGAGTACAAGCAAATATACAAATTGCTTTCTTGGCTTTTTAAACACATATGAAATTAGAGCAAGCAACAGTATAACTGCCATATCAGCCATGAGCGGTTTTATCTGGCTGTAATTAAACTTAACAGTAAATGCTCTAAGAAGAAATCCATTCAGAACAGATGCATTTCAGTGAAATACACAAAACTTTCCTCAAACAAGCCAACTAATTTAAAGGCAATATTCCTTGAACAAAGTATATTTTACTCCCATTGAACCTTAATGTCAACAAATTAAGCTGAAATTTCAGCTATTTTTCACTTTTGTAATAATCGTGTAAAACAATTTACATTTTATGTATGTTCAAATAATTTAACTGTACAATAATCTCAATGTGCTTTTGTTTATATGGAATAAATATATTAAAATCGACAAAGTTTTTTGTCAAAAATCAAAAATAATTGAAAATAGTATAGAAATACATTATAATATGAATGTCTGAGCATAACAATGATCACGGAGGAAAACAATGATAAAACTTATTGCAACTGACATGGACGGCACTTTGCTTGACGATAACAAGCAGCTTCCCAAAAATTTTGACAACATAGTAAAACGGCTGTTTAATAAAAATATCAGATTTGTTATTTCAAGTGGCAGAAGCTACTGCACGCTAAAAAAAAACAGTTTTCTGAATATCTTGACGACATGACATTTATTTGCGACAATGGTGCATATGTTGTTGATAAAGGAAAACTTCTTTCGGTTTCAGTGTTGCCAAAGGATACCGTTAAAGAAGCTGTTAGATTTTGCGACAAATTAGGACTTACAGTCCTTCTTTGCGGAAAAAATGGCACATGGCATAACTCAAGAAATGATAGTCAGCACCAAGAAATAGCTTCATACTATGTAAATCAAGTAAAGATGGAGGATCTCACCCTTGTCGACGATGATATTTTCAAGATAGCCGTTTTTGAAGAAAGCGGCATTGAAAATGACGGCTACTGCAAGCTTGAAGAACGCTTCGGCGAAAATTTCAACGTGCAGCTTTCAGGTAAATACTGGACGGATATAATGAATAAAGGCGTAACAAAAGGCACTGCACTGCGAACCATAGAAAACCGCATTGGAGTACGATATGAAGAAACCATGGCTTTCGGCGATTATCTTAACGATGTTGATATGCTCAACAATTCTTACTACAGCTTTGCAATGTCAAATGCTCATGAGTCTATTAAAAAGGTAGCAAATTTCATGACAGGCTCAAACAATGACAACAGCGTTATGAAAGAAATTGAAAAGCACTGCCTTGCATAAATAAAACATAAACAAAGCGATCTGACCAAAAATCAGACCGTTTTTTCTTATAATCTCATTTTAAAATCATCATAGCCGAACTCTTTTATAAGCTCCAACTCGCCGTCAAGCTTTTGGAGATATATTGACGGCAAAGGCATTCCGTTGAAAGTGTTATTTTTACACATGGAATATATAGCCATATCACAGAAAACAAGCCTGTCACCCTCTTTAAGCGGCTTATCAAAGGAATAATCCCCGATTATGTCACCTGCAAGACAGGTCGGACCGCCAAGACGATAGGTGTAAGGCTTTTCGTCTGCCTGCCCTGAACCGATGATATTCGGTCGGTAAGGCATTTCCAGAACGTCAGGCATATGACAGGCTGCTGATGCGTCAAGGATAGCAAGATCCATGCCGTTTTTAGCCGTGTCTATCACCTCTGAAACAAGATATCCTGCATTAAGTGCCACAGCTTCACCAGGCTCAAGATAAACCTGAACACCATATTTGTCATGAAGATAATTCACACACTCGATAAGGGTATCTAGGTCATAGTCATCACGGGTTATATGATGTCCACCACCAAGATTTATCCATTTCATATTGTAAAGATACTTGCCGAACTTCTCCTCAATATGTGGTATCGTTCTTTTTAGCACATCAGAGCCTTGCTCACACATAGTATGAAAATGCAGACCATCTATGCCATCAATAAGACTGTCATCAAAATTATCTAAAGTTGTTCCGAGCCTTGAATTTTTGAAGCATGGATTGTAGATATCCGTTTCGATCTCCGAATACTCAGGATTGCACCTTATTCCGCAGGATATCTTCCTGCCGCTTTTTTCAACAATGCCCTTGAATTTCTGCCACTGTTTTGGTGAGTTGAACACGATATGATCGCATATCTGAACAAGCTCATTCATGTCCTTTTCTGTGTATGCAGGAGAATAAACATGAACTTCTCCGTCAAACTCTTCCCTGCCAAGCTTTGCCTCATAAAGACCGCTTGCGGTAGTGCCTTTCAAGTGCTGTGATATCATAGGGTATGTGCTATACATGGAAAAAGCTTTCTGTGCCAAAAGTATTTTACAACCCGTTTTCTCCATGACATTATCCAAGATAATCAGATTTTTTAGAAGCTTTGCTTCGTCAACAACATAACAAGGTGTTTTCACCTTAGAAATATCAAACATTATTTTCCTCCACAGCTCATCTATATGAACCATCGTTGATAAAGTTTACTGTAATATTTTTGTTTTATCGTCAAAGTCATGTATCATTACTTCAAGCGGTTCTTCGACTTCACAGAGCTTCTCATAAAGCTTGTCGCCGTTAGCTATAGAATCCATATCATGAGCAAGTGCCTTGCTGACATATGGGTAAAACATATCAGCATTTACCATTTTAACATCGTCTATCATCAATATCATTTACTCGTCCCCCATAAATTTTACTGCTGTTCCATATGCAATGACCTCAGCCGCGCCTGCCGCAATAGCAGATGAAGCATATTTTATATTAACTACTGCATCAGCACCCAATTGTTCAGCTTCAACCACCATTCTCTTCGTGGCAAGAGCTCTTGCATCATTCATCATCTCATTATAGGCTGTAAGTTCTCCGCCAACAAGATTTTTAAAGCTCTGCATGATATCCTTTCCGACATTTTTGGTCTGGATAGTTGAGCCTTTGACAAGCCCAAGCATTTCAAGCTTTTTGCCAGAAATATAATCAGTATTTACTAAGATCATCATCTTCGCCTTTCTTTATTTCTTTTTATACGCTGAATAAGCACCGTTATCGCAACGCCTGACAGCAATGCAGGAACTACCAGAGCAATTATCTTTGCAAGCATAGGAACACCATTCATATATGCAAAAATAACGCCAATAGCTATATAATAAATAGATATCAAAGCAACTATCACAACTGGTGCTATCATTTTTTTGTTTTGGTTTTCACTTTTCGTCACCTTTAATCAAAAACCATTTTTTCTTTTTGCCGTTTTTGTTTCGTGGATACTCTCTTATCCTGATGATATTGGCTGTATTCACGATACTTTCGTTTCGGTCATCACCCTGAGTAACACTCACCCAGCCATCGCCTATCTCTTCAAGTGTGCAGTCTATAACTGATGAAAGCGAACCTCCCTGCGAAACTGTATAAACAAGCACCTCTTGTCCGAGATATCTCGCAAAAGCTTCTTCGATCTTCATTTTTTTCTCCTATTAGTCAACAAGAACAGGATCAAAGTTCTCTGTCCAAGGCAGACCCCACTTGTTTAATGCATCCATAAATGGATCCGGATCAAACTCCTCTATATTGTGTACGCCCGGCTTTTTCCACTTGCCTGTGAGTATCATCATTGCGCCTATCATTGCAGGCACGCCTGTTGTGTAGGAGATAGCCTGTGAACCGACTTCCTTATAGCACTCCTGATGATCGCATACGTTGTAAACGTAATATGTCTTGTCCTTGCCGTCCTTTTTGCCCTGGAAGATACAACCGATATTTGTCTTACCCTTTGTTCTTGGACCGAGTGAAGCTGGATCAGGAAGAACTGCTTTAAGGAACTGTAGCGGTACTATCTTCTTGCCCTCAAAGTCAATAGGCTCGATAGATGTCATGCCCACGTCCTCAAGGCATTTAAGGTGTGTAAGATAGCTTTGACCAAATGTCATAAAGAAACGTATCCTCTTGATACCCTTGATGTTGAGAGCCAGTGATTCAAGCTCCTCGTGGTGAAGAAGATACATATCCTTTTCGCCAACCTGATCGAAGTTATAAACTCTCTTTATCTCCATTGGCTCAGTTTCTACCCACTTGCCGTCCTGAATATAAGAACCCTTTGCGGAAACTTCTCTTATGTTTATCTCAGGATTGAAGTTCGTTGCGAATGGATAGCCATGATCGCCTCCATTGCAGTCGAGGATATCTATATAGTTTATCTCGTCAAAATAATGTTTCTGAGCATATGCACAGAAAACACCTGTTACACCTGGGTCAAAGCCAGATCCGAGAAGCGCTGTGATACCAGCCTTTTTCAAATCTCTCTCTATAAGCCCACTGCCACTTGTATTCAAACTTTGCAGTGTCCTCAGGCTCATAGTTAGCTGTGTCAACATAATCTACTTTACACTCAAGGCAAGCGTCCATGATATGGAGATCCTGATAAGGCAGAGCCACGTTGATACAAATATCAGGCTTATATTCTTTCATAAGAGCCACAAGCTCAGGCACGTTGTCTGCGTTCACCTGTGCAGTTGTGATATTTGTCTTTGTCTTATCCTGAAGTTCCTCCTTGAATTTATCGCACTTTGACTTTGTTCTGCTGGCGATACAGATATCAGTAAACACCTCGCTGTTCTGACAGCACTTGTGTATAACTACACCTGCAACTCCACCTGCACCGATTATCAATGCTCTTGACATATTAGATCATTCCTTTCTGAATTAATTATTATCAACCGCAATCCCAATTATAAATAACATCATCAAAATCGAGATCTCTAAGCCTTTGTCTGTTTATAAAAAATCCGCAGATACCTGCATCTCCCCACATTATCTTCTCATCGCCATTGCCGAATTCGCTGTCAAGCTGCAAAAGCAAAAAGTCATACTTGGTATCTTCCTTACGAGGGTCCCACTGCGTAAAAGCAGGATAGCCGCCTATCTTATGACCATAAGCGTTCTGATAGTTCTGCTCATAAGCCTCTATCTCGTCAGCAGGAGCGATATCCATGTCCATAAGAGAATTTATTTTCTTTGATTGAGCAGCATTATAGTACTCACAAAACATCTTCTCAAACCTTACGTCAGATTCGCTCATAACATCAGTACTTGAAGTGAATTTCAAGCCAAACTCGCCATTTACAGGCATACTGTACTCTCCGTCAAGTCCGTTTTCCTTGAACTTAGCTTTGACTTCTTCCTCAGTAACGGTATTGTCGATATCCTTGTGATAAACTATTCTGAACGTATCTTGACAAGTAATATCATCAAAAGACATTCCGTAAACATCATCATTTAATATCCAAAACTGCAAAAGTCCACTTTTAGGAAAATCTTCAATATCAGTCACCTGCGAACAAACTATCTGAGCCAGCAGCCTTAACTGCCTGCCCTTTTTGTCCTCTGGGATAGTGCCGTCATGTGGAACATAGCCAATTCCACCGACCTTGCTCTCAAAAATAGAGGGCTTATTACCTGTCAGTTCTAGTTTCACGCAAGGTGTCAGTGTCTTTTTCTCGACAGCTTTAAGTGCCTGCTCGGCTTTAAGTTCTGTTTCGTGGTCTAAAGTTTTCTCCGCTGATTCATTTTGCACATTAACGTCAGTATTCTTTTTCTTAAAAATATCAAATAACCCCATAATTTTCCCCTTTTATTTATAAAAATACAAAAGTATCTCTCTCAGCAGCTTGCAGGCAAGTGCCGTTGAACGTCCTGTCTGATCGTATACAGGGGACAGCTCATTCACATCAAAGCCCACGATATTGAGCTTTGCGACTTCCTCCACTGCAAACATAAGCTCCTTGAAAGTAACTCCCCCTGCCTCAGGAGTACCCGTTCCCGGAAACTCTGAAGGGTCGAGCACGTCAAGGTCAAGGGTAAAGTAAACAGGTTTGCCCTGAAGTTTTTTCACTATGCTGTCAAGTCTGAAAAAGCCGAACTTTTCCATGAAAGTATGCTCTTTCGCAAACTTGAACTCGTCCCTGTCACCGCTTCTGATGCCAAATTGATATATCTTTCCGTCGCCCACAATATCCCAGCATCTATGAAGCACACAGGCGTGTGACTCTTTCACTCCAAGGTAATCGTCCCTCAGATCGGCATGAGCGTCAAAGTGAACGATATGCAGATCTGGATATTTCTCTGCCACAGCTCTAACTGCACCGAGAGTGACAAGGTGTTCGCCGCCTATCATGCAAGGCACTTTGCCGTCATCAAGTATTTCTGATGTACGGCTTTGGATATCCCTCAGTGCGCCCTCAGGATTGCCAAATGGCAGTTCAAGGTCGCCGCTGTCGAACACATTCACATCAAGGAGATCCTTATCCTGATACGGTGAATAAGTCTCAATGCCGAAGCTCTCATTGCGCATTGCAGAGCTTGCAAATCTTGTACCCGGCCTGAACGAAGTTGTGCTGTCATATGGTGCGCCGAAAAGGACTATCTTTGAATCATCATATTCACAATCACAGCCTATAAAGGTATGAACATTTTTTTCCATACTTTTCTCCTTTAGTCACAGTCCTCAAGTACATCAAGGACGAATTCGGCAGTGCGAAACAGCCCTTGTGAAGCTCTGTGTTATAATATCTTGTCTTTATGCCGAATTTTTTCCACTCATCAGCCTTAAGGTCATATATAGGGTGAAGATTTTTAGAAGCAAAGCCGAAAAGCCAATGACCCGACGGATAGGTAGGTATATGTGTCTGATAGACCATTGAAACCGGGAACGCACTGCCTATTCTTCTGTGTGTGCGCTTTACCATATCCACATAGGAATCATAATAAGTGCTTTCATGTTGGTTTATCAATTGATCTGTGAGCGCCTTTGAGCAGTTGCCGTAAAATTCTTTTTTGTAAAAAGTCCCTCTCCAGGTCCAAAAACTATAATAAGGTCATATTCATTTTCCTTGCGGCGAACGAATTTCAGACCGTCCTCAATATAGAGGGTAAGTCTAGGGTCGTCAAATGCACAGGCTGTCTGTGGAAGATACTCCTTGCACACATTTACTACCTGCTCATCTATCTCCACCATATCTATCTTTTCAATAGTGTTATATCTGCAAAGCTCGCGGATAGTTCCACCGTCCCCCGCACCAATAACAAGCACCTTTTTTATCTCAGGATTGACCGCCATAGGGACTGCCGTTACCATTTCATGATAGATGATAAGCAGTATAAAGCCGTCAAGCACTAATACCCTGCCGAACTCATATGTGTCAAAAACGTCTATTTCCTGATAATAGCTTTTTTTTTAGAATAAAGCTGTTTTTTACACGAATGGTGAAATTAACATCGTCCGTATGTTTCTCAGTAAACCAAAGATCCATAAAATGTATCTCCTCTCTATGAATTTACCACTACGTTTATGTTGTTTATCTCAAGATCCTCCGTACCTGTAAGGAAACAGCCCTTTTCTTTACAGTATGCGATATAATTAAGTATGTCGGAAGTTATCTTCTCACCAGGGGCAAGGATAGGTATTCCCGGCGGATAGCACATAACAAACTCTCCGCATATCATACCGTTGCTTTCTTCTATAGGCACTGATTTTTTCTCGCTGTAGAAAGCTTGCTGCGGCGGTATCTCAACGATAGGATTGATATATTCGTGGTCAAACATTCCTGACGGGTCTTTTGAATAAAGCCTTTTAATTTCGGAAAGTGCGGATATAAAACGCTCTATCTCAAGCTCTCTATCTCCTGCGGAAACTATAGCAAGTATATTTCCGATATCACCGAACTCTATCTGAATGTCGTAATCGTCACGTAGAATGTCATAGACCTCAACACCTGCCAATCCCATGGCTCTTGTGTGAACGGAAAGCTTTGTGCTGTCAAATGCGAAAATATCATCACCGTTTTCAAGCTCCCGACCAAAAGCGTAATAGCCACCTATCTTATTTATCTCTTCCCTTGCATAATCGGCATAGTCAACTGCCTTTTTAAAAAGCTCCTTGCCGTTGAGCGCAAGATTTTTTTTCTTGCAAGGTCAAGGGATACCATAAGCAGATAAGAGCCGCTTGTGGTCTGAGTGAGGTTAATTATCTGTCTTACATAACCCTCTGAAACAGTGTCTGCACAAAGAAGGAGCGATGACTGCGTTAAGCTTCCTCCTGTTTTGTGTATTGATACTGCCGCCATATCCGCTCCTGCCGCCATTGCAGAGCAAGGGTGCCATGTGCTTCGTCCGCAAGCACCAACATACCATGCTCATGGGCAAGCTTGACGATGCTTTTTATATCAGAGCAAATTCCGTAATAAGTCGGGTTATTCACCAAAACAGCCTTTGCATCAGGATTTTCCTTGATAGTTCTTTTTCAACGTCCTTAACGGACATTCCAAGAGGTATTCCAAGCTGTTTGTTTGTGCCTGGGTTTACATAAACAGGTATAGCACCGCACACAACAAGTGCATTGATAGCACTTCTGTGAACGTTTCTCGGCATTATTATCTTATCTCCTGCCTTACAGCTTGTAAATATCATCGTCTGAACTGCGGCAGTTGTGCCGTTTACAATAAAGAATGCGTGCTTTGCACCAAAAGCCTCAGCGGCAAGCATTTCAGCATCTTTTATCACAGAAACAGGGTGACAAAGGTTATCAAGTGGCTTCATGGAGTTCACATCGCACTTCAGACAATCCACGCCAAAAAGTCACGAAGCTCTTTATTCATTCTTCCGCCCTTGTGACCAGGTACGTCAAGACGCACCACTCTGTTCCTCATATGTTTTTTTAAAGCCTCATACACAGGTGCATTATTCTGTGTTAAGTTCAAATCTATCACTACCTTATCAGTATATGTTCATGCCGCTGTATATCTCGATCATCTCACGGCGCAGACTATCTGTTATGTCAAGCCTTTGCTTCGGCGTAAGCTCATATACGTCCTGCTTGAAAAGATAATTCTGCAAATCGATATCCTTAATGAGAAGCTTGGTATGGAAAATGTTCGACTGGTAAACATTGACGTCTATAGCGTCATATTTAGTCAGCGTATTTTTATCTATATAATCCTGAATCGAAGTTATCTTGTGATCGATAAAAAACTTTTTTTCCCAAAACATCTCGCGTAAAGCCTCTTACTCGGTAGTCAATAGTGATAATATCAGAGTCAAAGCTGCTGATAAGATAATTCAGTGCGTTTAGCGGAGAAATAGTTCCGCAAGTAGAAACGTCTATATCCACCGAATTGGAAATGGAGTTGTCTGGGTGATATTCAGGAAATGTGTGAACAGTTACATGGCTTTTTGTCAACGTGAGCGTGTATCATTTCAGGCACATCGCCGCCTATTTCTTGATTGCACGAAGGGTCGATACTGTCCTCATCGAGGGCTTTTTCAGCAATAAGCACGTTCACAGACGCACCCTGCGGCTCATAATCCTGTTTTGATATATTAAGTATCCTTGCGCCTATCATCTCAGTAACGTCGCAAAGAATTTTCGTAAGTCTTTCTGAATTATACTGCTCGTCAATATAAGCAATATATTCCTTTTGTTCTCTTTCAGTTTTGGCATAACATACATCATATATGTTAAAGCTAAGGGTCTTGGTTAGATTATTAAAACCATACAAAGAAAGCTTCTGCTCCAACCCTAACATCACCCGTCCTTTCGGATAAAATAATCAGCCTATCAAGACTAAAATTATAGACTTGTTTTCATTATACCACATCTCGATCAAAAAGTACATAGTTTTACGCACTTTTTTCATATTTTTTTATTAAGCATGGCATAAGTGTGGCAATAAAATAAAAAAGGTTGAAATCAAGAAGAAAATAGTGTATAATAAATTCTGATAATTGTTACAGGAGAAATATACAATGTTATTGAATGTTGAACATCTTTACAAATATTTCAATGGGCAGGCACTGCTCAAGGATATAAATTTTACAGTTGAAGACAGAGAAGCCGTTGGACTTATCGGCATAAACGGATGCGGAAAGTCTACCCTGCTTAACATCATTACAGGCAGTGAGGGTTATGACAAGACCCCCGAAGGACTAGGCTCTGTGAATATCGCAGGCAAGGCTTCAATTGGTTTTTTAAGGCAGAACAGCGGACTTAATTCTGAATTTACCATAGGTGAGGAAATGAAGAACGCTTTCGCTCCCCCTTCTTGAAACACTGGATAAAATGAAAATCCTTGAAAAGAAAATGGCAGATGGCGGAGATATTGACGACATAAGTCATGAGTATGCTGAGCTTTCCTCATACTTTGAGGCTGCACTGGCTAAGCTTCTTCTTGAAGAGCCTAATCTGCTTATACTTGACGAGCCTACCAACCACCTTGATTTTGAAACGCTCATGTGGTTAGAGGACTATCTCAAAGGCTACAAGGGTGCAATAATCATAGTTTCCCACGACAGATATTTTCTAAACAAGGTCTGTACGAGAATATGTGAGATAGAACAAGGCAGGCTCACATCATATCGAGGGGACTATTCCTCCTATCTTGTGCAAAAGAAAATGAACTCAGAGCGTCAGCTCAAAGAATATGAAGCACAGCAAAAAAGAGATAGCAAAGCTTGAGGACTATGTGGCGAAAAAAATCTCGTTAGGGCGTCAACCTCAAAAATGGCGAAGTCAAGACAGCATATGCTTGACCGTATCGAGCGAATCGACAAGCCGCTTATGTACTCAAAGCCACCGAAGATAAAGCTTGAATATGATATTGAGCCAACAAAGGATATTGTGCGAGTTGTTGACTGTCCGCTGGTTGTTGGCGAGGGTGCTGACAAAAAGGAGCTTATAAAGTCACTTACCATGAACGTTCGCCGTGGAGAGCACGTTGCTATAATCGGTGCGAATGGTATCGGAAAAACTTCCATACTGAAACTTATCCAAGGCATTATCCCACACGAGGGCGGCAATATAAGCTGGGGCGGAAACGTGAAGATATCCTATTTTGAACAGGAACACGCTATACTTGATCCCCACAAGACAGTGCTTGAAGAAATAATGGATCGCTATCCAAGATTATCAGAACAACAGGCAAGAAGCGTGCTAGGTGCAGTTCTGCTTACAGGCGAGAATGTGTTCAAGCATATTTCTGTTCTCAGCGGTGGCGAAAGGGCGAAGCTTTGCTTTGCCATAATGGCTCTCAATCGTGGAAATGTACTTGTGCTTGACGAGCCTACAAACCACCTTGACTTAAGTACAAAAGAAGTGCTGGAGGACGCTTTGGCAAAGTTTGGTGGAACGATAATCCTTGTATCTCATGACAGATATCTACTCAACAAGGTAGCAAGCAGGATAATAGAGATAAAGCATGATGAGGTGAACTCATACGAGGGCAACTTTGACGCATACAGCGAAGCGGTGAACGCTGCCCGTCAGCTCAAGATGCAGAGCGAAGCAGAGATAAAGCGAGCTGAAGAGGAAAAAAGCGTACAAAGAAAACAAAAGCAAAACAATATCGCAGTAAGGAACAGCGTGCTGCTGACGCTCAAAAACGCAACCGCATAAGAGAACTTGAAAAGGAGATCGAAGATACAGAAGTTCTGATATTTGAACTTGAAAATGCCATATCTGACCCTGAGATAGCTTCCGACTACAGCAAAATGAGTGAGAAATGCAAAGAGCTTGAAGAAGCCAAAACCGCCCTTGACCAGAAGATGGACGAGTGGGCTGAGCTTTCCGACCAGCTTTCATAAACAAATTTTCACAGAAATCACCCCTTATGAGTATAATGATACAGCACAGACTGACATTATACATAAGGGGTTCTCAACGAAAAGGATAGGCGGATAATGAATATATCCTTTGAAGATTTTGAGAAAACAACAAAAGAAGCAAAGATTTTTTATCTGAACTCATGTTTATACTCAAGGAGACAGGACTTATAAAAATATCCGAAGGAAACATTGAAGTTGATGTTGCTTTGACAAGTGAAGAAACAATAAACATATATTTTATACTACCTAAAAACGACAATCATCACACCACTGAACTTGCCATAATCAGCTACGATCCAAACAAGCTAATATCAAAAGCTGCTGAAATACACAAAAAATACTCCGACAAGATTATAAAAAGCAGTCTGTATCAGCTTCCTAGTGGTCATGCTCTAATCTTCACCATAGGATACGCACGCTCAACAGTTGCGAAAAAAGATTTACTGAAAACCTGTGCTACTGACAACGTGATTATAAACAAAATAAAGGAGTACAGCCCATTATTGAGCAGTACTCCCTTTGAAAAACTAAACTATTTCTCTTAGAAGCTTAACAGCCTCCATATCGTTTGCCTTAAAAGCGTATGTTCCCGTTACTAAAGTGTCTGCACCCGATTCTTTAAGCAAACCAGCAGTTTCGAGATTTACGCCACCGTCAACCTGAAGTCTGATATCCCTTTCCGTCTGGTCAATCAGATATCTCACTTCGCTTATTTTTTCAAGAGTGTCAGGAATAAACTTTTGACCGCCAAAACCTGGGTTTACTGTCATAACGAGTACCATATCAACAGATTTAAGAAATGGCTGGATAGCACTTACAGGTGTTGCAGGCTTAATGGAGATTCCTGCCTTGACCCCCCTCGAATGTATTTTGTCAATAACAGCTTGCGGATCATCAGCCGCCTCATAATGAAAAGTTATAAGGTCAGCTCCAAGATCGGCGTAGTTATCAATATATCTGATAGGATCGCAAATCATGAGATGAACGTCTACTGGAATAGTTATGCTTTTGCCAACACTTTTCAAAAGCGGTTCGCCAAAACTTATATTTTCACAAACATTCCGTCCATGACGTCATAATGAATCCAGTCAACACCAGCATCCTCAGCACGCTTTATCTCGAACGCAAGGTTTGAAAAGTCGCAGGCAAGCAGCGACGCAGAAACGATAATATCCAATTGAAAGCCTCCGTTAATTCAATATCTTCCCACTTAATATTGTCCTATAATTTCAGTTTCTATTATACAACACCACTGGGGCATTGTCAAGCTTGTTCGTCAAGAGTTAATGTATAAGCTGGAATAAATTCATCAAGAAAAACATTTGCTTCTGGAATATTCATTGCGACAATAGATTCAAGTGTAGATTTTTCAGCTGATGCAAAATCAGTATTTCCCATTTGTCTTTCTTCAAGGCACTTTATAAGTGCAGAAAGCTTATCAGCCGCTTTAACAAGAGTCCATTGCGCCTTTTATCTCGTGGCTGTAATATTTTATAGGCGTAGGCAAGTCACCTGTGATTATCTCGGTGACATCATGATACATAGCAAGCAGCGCACATCTCTCAGGAGAAACATTACCGCCAAATCGCTTATTTCTGATAAGTGCAAGCACATGTGCGATAAAAGCAACTTCAAGGGAATGCTCGCTAATATTCTCATTGATCGTGTTTCTCATAAGTGCCCAACGATTTATATATTTCATACGGGATATCACTGCAAAAAATTTACTTTCTGACATATCAACACTCCTAAACTATACACAAAAATCGGGACGATGCTTTTCATCGTCCCGAAAAAATTTCTGATCTTATCTTACAATTGTAAGAAGAACACCAGCAGCAACGGCTGAACCGATAACGCCGGCAACATTAGGACCCATAGCGTGCATCAACAGATAGTTTGTAGGAACTTCCTGCTGACCGACCTTCTGAGAGATACGGGCTGCCATTGGAACGGCAGATACACCTGCTGAACCGATAAGAGGATTGATCTTGTGACCTGAAAGAACATACATAAGCTTACCAAGAAGTACGCCGCAGGCTGTACCAATTGAGAATGCTACAACGCCAAGTGCCATAACTTCTGCAAACTGAATATTCATGATCTTATCTGCCTGTGTTGTTGCACCAACTGTTACGCCAAGGAAGATAGTGATGATGTTCATAAGCTCGTTCTGAGCAGTCTTAACAAGTCTGTCGCAGACGCCACTCTCTTTAAGAAGGTTACCAAACATGAGCATACCAACCAGTGGAGCTGCTGAAGGAACCATGAGTGAGATAACAATAGTTACGAGGATAGGGAAAATAAGCTTTTCTACCTTAGAAACAGGTCTTAGCTGACCCATTACTACTGAACGCTCTTTCTTTGTTGTAAGAGCCTTCATGATAGGCGGCTGGATAATAGGAACAAGAGCCATATATGTATAGGCTGCAAGTGCAATAGTACCAACGCCGATATTACTGTTTGAGGTAAGAAGTCTTGAAGATACATAGATAGATGTAGGGCCATCAGCACCGCCGATGATAGCAATAGAACCGCACTCAGCAGCACTCATGCCGAAGAGAGCCGCACCAATGAATGTAAAGAAGATACCGCCCTGTGCAGCAGCACCCATAAGAAAGCTCTTAGGGCTTGCGATCAGCGGACCAAAGTCTGTCATAGCACCGATTCCAAGGAATATGAGTGGTGGATAGATCTGAAGCTTAACGCCCATGTAAAGAATATCCAGCAGACCACCCTTTTTGAAGTATCTGACCGTAATCTATATAGTGGTCATTGCCTGCAACCGTTTTATAGTTCCAGAAGTCTGGGTGATACATCTCTGCATATGGCAGGTTTGTAAGCAGCATACCGAATGAGATAGGCAAAAGCAGAAGCGGCTCAAAGCCCTTTGCAATAGCCAGATACATAAATACGAATGAAATAAGTATCATTACGATATTTTTCCAGCCGCCGTCTACAAGGAAACCCGCAAAACCCGACTGTGACGCCAAAGACGCCATGGTATCAAGAAATGAATTAATTATTGACATCTATTATCACGTTCCTTTCACGTCAACTGCACTAAAATGGTCGTGTATTGTCTATTATGCCTGCGGTAGACCATGCAGGTCTTTGAGGCTTGGCAGTTTTAACGCTCTTAAGAACGAGCTTCTTGCCCTCTGCACTGCTCATAGCCGAAATTGCAGCCATGATAACAGCAACTGTTTCTTCTTCAATGCCGTCTTCTACAACAGGGGCAGCAGCCTTTATTGGCTCTGGCTTAGCAACAGCCTTTGCAGCTTCAGCAGCTTTTTTTGCCTCTTCAGCCTTTCTTGCAGCTCTGCCGTTGATAACGTCAAATATCTTGCCGTATATCGACACAAGCAGAATAAGCAGAACAAGTCCGATAAATACCACAACTATACCCGTGATAACGACAGAGGCAACAGTTCCAGCACCCAGATCTTTTTGATCAGGACTGATCGTACTCTTTGCCGCAACCATCTGAGCTGCAGTGTTAAGAAAATTGATCATAAAAATTCTCCTTACTGTAAGTATAATAAAACTTAATATTATTATACACCAAAGCCACACAAATAGCAAGACTTTTTCCCACATTTTTTTTCACAAAATTATCTCCAAGTCAACACCTATTTTTGTTATGATTTCTGATAAAAGTGCATAAATACGCAAAAAACTTATATTTTAGGCACACTTGCAAATATCATGTTAAGATGGTATAATATCTTTACATAATAATGTTACGGAGATGATTTTTTTGTCTGACAAATTTTTGAATTGGCTTGAGGAATTTACCCCACATCTTATAGCGGCGGCTGTTATTTTTCTTTTAGGAATACTTCTTGACAAGCTTGTTTTGAAGGTCATGCACAAAGGTTTGAGCATGCGTCGAACAGACGTGACTATACATAAATTTCTCACATCTGTGGTACACACTGTATTGCTTATTATAATAATACTATCGGTGCAGCAGGTCTTGCTATCGGTCTTGCTCTTCAAAACAGTCTTTCAAACGTCGCAGGCGGCTTTATCATACTTTTTTCAAAGCCTTTTAAATGCGGTGATTATGTAAAAATAGGCGACTCAGAGGGAACTGTTGACGCTATCTCTATACTTTACACCACCCTAAAGACCCTTGAGAATAAGATGATATTTATACCAAACGGAGTTGTTTCACAATCGACTATTACGAATATAACTGCTGACGACAAACGTCGCCTTGAACTGAAATTCTCTATCAGCTACAATGACGACCACAACAAGGCAATGGCTATTCTTAGAGAAATGCTCAATGATGAGCCAAGGGTAATAAACGAGCCTGACAAGCCGCTTGTGGCTGTCTGCGAGCATGGTGCAAGCGCTATAATCCTTATCATGCGTGTATGGATACCGACCGATGCTTACTGGGAGATACGATACAAATTTCTCAAAGAGGCAAAGGAACGCTTTGACGCAAACGGCATTTCCATACCATTCGACCAACTTGACGTACATATATCAAAATAACAAAAGTCCGCAGGCGAGCATCTGCGGACTTTTTACCTCATATCTTCCCTGTTCTTATATAAAAATCTGTTCACATCAATACTGTCTGCAATTGGTAGCTTGGTTTTGTCACAGTATGTTTTTCAAGACTTTCAAGCTTCTCTGCTATTCTAAGCTGACCGTCAAGCGCACTTTTTATACACTCCGCAAAAGGACTTCCGCATAGATCACTGTAGGTCTGACAAAACTCCTTTGAATACGCCTTGACAAAGAATCTTGCTTCTTTTATTATATTTCCGTCAGTTACCATTGTTATCCTCCAGACTTGTGAGCAACCCTGAACGCTGATTTTTCAAAGCCGCTGTAAGCTTTTTGCATATCTTCCTTTAGCTGCGGCTCTTTTATCTCACTCACATAATGCTCAAACCTGTCTATCATGCATTTTTCAGACACGATAAGTCTTTTTATCGCCGCAAACTGTTCCTCAGTTATCATAAAGACCGCCTCCCGATATTATTATACCGAAGGCGGTCTGTTTTATTCTTTGTGTTTTTCATCGAGCAAGGTGGTGGCGATAGCTGCACAAAACACCTTTTTCGCACCCATATTCTTTAGCAGTCCGCTGCACACGTTAAGCGTTGAACCTGTTGTGTATACATCGTCAAAAAGCAGTATATTTTTGCCTTTTATGTCTGCATGGTCAGGCAGTGAGAAATATATCTCCTCCGCATGAGTTTTTCGTTGAGCGGCAGTCAAAGTATGCTGTTCTGCGGTATCTCTTGTCCGTCCAAGCAGACGATGATCTTCTCTTATCCCAAGCTCCATAGCCGTAAAGTGTGCAAGCTTTTGTGCCTGATCATATCCCCTTTTACGGCGTTTTGATCTGTGCATTGGCACTGATGTGATGATATCCGCTTGATCTGCAACGCCATTTTCTCTTAGAACATTACCCAGAAGCTTCGCAGAATATTCCGCAAAATTAAGCTGTCTGTCGTCTTTAAGCTGATGTATTGCTTTCACGCAGATATCCTCATATCTCATAAGAGTATAAATGCTATCAAAATGTAGTGAATCATGATCTAGGCACTTATCCTTGCCGCACTTTTCGCACAATATTTTTTTATGAAAAGGCAGCTTACATTCACAATTTTTGCACAAAAGCTCGTCCCATTTTATAAAACTTCCACATATAGGACAACGATTAGGATAAACAAAATCAAGCAGAAATTTATATATCAAGCGTCTGCTGACCACTGTCATCACCCTCTACAAGCTCCATTAGCATATTTTTAAGCGCAGTATACCTCAAAGTGCGTTTATTGTTATCTATCATAAAATCAACACGCTTTTTCGAGCCAACTATTATAAGCATTCTTTTAGCTCTTGTCACAGCCGTATAAAGCAGATTTCTGTAATAAAGCTTGTCAAATCCACCGAATACAGTGAGAATGACAACATCAAACTCAGAACCTTGGCTTTTATGCACTGTTATGGCATAAGCAAGCTCCAGATTATCCAGCATTTGCTTGTCAAGACAGCTATTCTGCCCTCAAAATCTATAGTCACAGTTTTAAGTATCTTGTTCACTGCAATTATTATGCCTATATCGCCGTTAAAAATGCCTGCGCCACTTTCGGTCTTGTCCTCGGTTATATACTTTTTCCAAAGAATTTCATAATCATTCTTGGTCTGCATGACCTTGTCACCTTTTCTGAAAGTATAAACAGGGGTCTTGACCTCTGATTTTCCTGCGGCAGGAGGATTAAGCTCCTGCTGTAGACGCTTGTTTAGCTCCACAGTACCCGCAGGACCTTTTCGTGTAGGCGAAAGCACCTGAATGTCGTCTATGGGCGAGTAATCGTAGGCTTTTGGCAGTCTTGTTTTGCAAAGCTCCACCACAAGATCCTGAAGTTCTCCATATTCAAGCCGTTACACCATGGACATCTCGTCGATTATCAAAGCGTCACAATCGAGAAGATTGTTTTCATCATGTATAAACGCAAGTGTGTCACCGCTTGTATGCTTCACTTCAAGAAGCCTATGGATAGTTTTTGCGTCAAATCCCGTAAGGTCAGAAAGCCTTTTGGCGGCTCTGCCTGTTGGTGCACATATCATAACGTTAAGCCCTTGCTGCTGATAAAGAGAAATTATAGCGTTGAGCGTTGTGGTCTTTCCTGTACCCGGTCCTCCCGTCAGCACAAGAAAACCCTTTGACAGTGCAAGATTTATGGCTTCACGCTGTATTTTTTCATATTGTATGCCATTATTCTCCTCTTCAAGATCAATCACTTCGGAAAAGTCTATCTTATTGTTTTATAATCTGCTCGGCAGTATTGCCCCAACGCTTCCACGCCTTTATGCCATAAGAAGTTTCTATCTCGAATTTGTTAAGATATGACATAAGAGACCTTGCGGCAAAAGTGGTTTTGAACTCCTGAGATATTTTTTTCCGCTTTTTTTCACTGTTATCCCGTCTATCTCCGTGAGCCTGTCGGGAGTATTTTCTATTATGTCAAGGGTATCGTCCCCGAACTTGTTCACAAGCTTTTTTGCAAGTACAGGCCCTACACCTGATATAGCACCGCTTGCAAGATAACGCTGAATCGCTGCAGAGGTAGTAGGCAAAGAACGCTCAAAGATATGCACCTTGAACTGCTCGCCGAACTTCTGATGTGAAGTGAACTCCCCTGTTACAACGAGATCTTCGCCCTCCTCAACGTCACCCATTTCGCCAACAACTGTGATAAGGTCATTGTCACAGTTAAGCATAAGCACACAGAAGCCTGTGTCCTCACTTTTAAATATTATGCTGTCAACCTCACCCTTGAGGGTCTTTAAATCTTCCATATTATTCTCCGAATGATCTATTTTTCATGGCATTTCAGCTCTCTGCGCTTGATAAAATCTGCAAGTTCAGTTATATCAACACAGTGAACGATGCTATAATCCTGTTCCAAACGCTTTGAAACATAATTTATCTCGCTTTTGTCAAGCTGAACGAGGATTATTTCTCTCCCATAATATTCAGGCTGAAAAAACTCCTCCCAATAACAGCTTTTTACCATATGTTCAAGCTCACGTGTATTCTTTTTACATGGGATAAGCAAATATCCTCCACGCTTGCCAACATTTCGCACCTTATACCATTTCACCCAAAACCAAATAACGACCGCCAGCACAAGAGCCAGAAGAAGTATAAGATTCAACACAAGATCACCTCCACATATTATTAGTACATTTTATGCGGAAAGCAGATTTTGTGTCATATGATTCATTTTACACCTTTTGACGAAAAGCAAGATTTTTATGCAAAACAAAAAAGCTGCCCCGAAGGACAGCTTGAATTATTTACTTTATCTCAACTGAAGCAGCCCAATCCTTGAACTTATCTTCATACTTTGACTTATTTTTCTGCTCGCAGAGAAAATCAAAAATGTAGTAGCCACCGTTGCCCTCTGTTATAGAACTCATGCCGTAATAATGTTTATCTCCTATGCTCTGGGTATAATAAATATATTTTGAATCCTTGCCTGTTATTTTCAAGGTTGTTGAGCCGTTTTCAAGGATAAAATCAAAGATATCCGATGCAGACTCGCCCTTGCCATAGCCGTAAAGTGCAATATCAGAATATGAAAGCTTAACAGCGTTTATGCCCACCTCGTTGTTGGAGAAGTTATCAAGGGCATACAGATTTTTACTGCTAGATTTCTCAATATCCGCAGGAGCGGTCATTGTATAGCCCGTACCCTGTAATGTTTTCGTAGCTGTATTTTTGTAAAAATATCTCACACCAAAAGCAACCAAGAACGCAAGGATAAACACAAGAACTGTCATCAAAGGCTTTGGTATGCCCTTTTTAGCAGATGTAACAGGCGCTATCTTATAAGGCTCATATGCACTGCCATAAGGCGTCTGAGCATTGCCATTCTGCGGAGGCGGATAACTCTGCTGAGCGTAGCCGTTCTGTGGCTGACCATAAGACTGCTGACCCTGAGCATAACTCTGCTGAGGTACTGCATTCAAAGGCTGAGCACCTGTTGTGTTACGCTTGCCAAAACCAACATTCTCACCAAGGTTTGATGTGTCGATAGAATCCATATAACCGCTTGTTTCAGACTTCACAGCCGACCCACAATTAGGGACAAAAAGCGTCAGTATCACTGATCTTTGCCGAACAAATAGGACATTTCATATTCTTTTCTCCCTCATATAATTTATGCTTTTATTCTAACATATGCTGTTTATTATGTCAATAATTTAACAAATCGTTTTTATAAATTTTGTATTAATTGATATGGATAGTGCTTGCCCACTTTTCAAATTTCGGGTCATAGAAATCCTTTTCATCAGCCTTACAGCCAAAAACAAACCAATAATATTTATAACCTGACTTTTTGCATAAAGCATAGTTATAAACTTCGTCGCCCGTTTTTGCACGATAGGTCATTTTAAGCTTGTTACCATCAGCATACACTTCTTTATAGCTGCTTCCAAACTGACTTTTCAAATTGCCCTTCATGTAGGTGACAAACAGTTTCTCAGTAAGAATATCCGTTGTTTCGCCAGCAAGTGAAGAGTAATCAAGGATCATATACTGAAAATCGCTATTAACATCGGCGTACTTTCCGTTGGCTTTTACAGTTCCATCACTGCTCTGCGCCGCATAATCTATTGTGGTTGCCTTTTCAAGTGACCTTGGCAGTTCAACGCTAAAGTTCTCCTCTCTAATGGTATGAGTTGAAACATTGTGATAGTACCAATATCCAAAACCGATAGCTGCGCCCACAAACAATGCAGCAAAAGGATAAGCACCTTTTTACCTATAGACATATTCTTTCCCACTGCCCTCACATTGCTGTTAAGACCACGGTACCTTTGTTGCCAGCATCTTAGGTGCCCACTTGCTTACCTCAGCACGAGGAGCAGGGATAGCCTTGAGCATTATCTCATCAAGAATATACATTCTTGCTTTTCTTGTCTTTTCAAAAGCACTTGCGATTATCTCAGGTGTCAGACCGTCGACCTTGATATCCACCTGAATAGCTGTGATACCGTTCTTTGTACCGCCTACCTTAAAGTCCATATCGCCGTAGAAGTCCTCAAGACCCTGAATGTCTACCATAGTCATCCAGCTGCCGTCCTCCTTAGTGATAAGACCACATGAGATACCAGCAACAGGCTCTTTGATAGGAACGCCTGCGTCCATAAGTGCAAGTGTAGAACCACAGATAGAACCCTGTGATGTAGAACCGTTTGAAGAAAGCACCTCAGATACGCATCTGATAGCATATGGGAACTCTTCAACAGAAGGGATAACCGGAACGAGTGCTCTCTCTGCAAGTGCGCCGTGACCTATCTCTCTTCTTCCCAAAATTCTTGAAGGTCTTGTTTCACCAACAGAATATGAAGGGAAATTGTACTGGTGCATATATCTCTTGGAAGTTTCCTCGTCGATACCGTCAAGTTTCTGAGCGTCTGAAACAGGACCAAGTGTTGCGATAGTCATTACCTGTGTCTGACCTCTTGTGAAGATACCTGAACCGTGTACTCTTGGGAGAACGCCAACTTCAGCAGCAAGTGGTCTTATCTCGTCGATACCTCTGCCGTCAACACGCTTGCCCTCATAGAGCCAGTTTCTTACTATCTTCTTCTGGAGCTTATACATAACTTCGTCAAGAACAGCTGTGTTATCCTCGCACTGCTCATCGAACTTCTCATGAACAGCGTCGATTATTGGCTGGAGTCTTGCGTCTCTTACATTCTTATCATCTGTATCAAGAGCGACCTTTACCTGCTCGCCTACCATTGCTTCAACAGCGTCGAACAGATCATGGTCAACTTCCATTGACTCAAACTCAAACTTAGGTTTACCGATCTGAGCCTTGATATCGTTGATGAACGCTACCATTTTCTTTATCTCTTCATGACCTGTCATGATAGCCTTGAGCATAAGATCGTCAGGTATCTGGTCAGCACCTGCTTCGATCATTACTATCTTTTCAGCTGAACCTGCAACTGTAAGGTTAAGTCTGTTCTTAGCTCTCTGCTCAAGAGTTGGGTTAAGAACAAGTTCACCGTCGACGTAACCTACATTGATAGAAGCAACAGGTCCGTTCCAAGGGATATCAGAGATAGAAAGTGCGATAGATGTAGCTATCATACCTGTGATCTCAGGTGAGTTGTCAGGGTCAACAGAAAGAACTGTCATAACAACTGAAACGTCATTTCTCATATCCTTTGGGAAAAAGAGGTCTGATAGGTCTGTCTACACATCTTGAAGCAAGGATAGCCTTGTCAGAAGCCTTGCCTTCTCTCTTTGTGAAAGAACCTGGTATTTGCCTACTGCATACATTTTTCTCCTCAAAGTCAACTGAAAGTGGGAAAAAGTCAACACCCTCTCTTGGCTTTGCGGAAGCTGTAACGTTAGCCATTACAACCGTTTCACCGTATCTTACCCAGCAAGAGCCGTTAGCAAGTCCGCAGGTCTTACCTGTTTCAACTACTACAGGTCTGCCTGCATATGTCGTTTCAAAAGTTCTGAAATTCTCAAACATTGTCTTTCCTCCATTTTAGAAATTTTTTTTTTCTGTATGGTGAAAGCATTAGCAATAAACAGGACATACGAGCTTCATACATTCTGTTTAATGCTAAGTTACCTTTCACCAACAGTTCAAATAAACACCAAAAAGGCAGTGGCAATAAATGCCTCTGCCTTGATGTCAGTTACATGATTACTTACGGATACCCAGCTTTTCGATAGTAGCTCTATATCTTTCGATATCCTTCTTCTTGAGGTAGTTGAGAAGATTTCTTCTCTTACCGATCATCTTGAACAGACCGCTTCTTGAGTGGTTGTCCTTCTTGTGTGTCTTAAGATGTTCTGTAAGGTCGCTGATTCTCTTTGTAAGGATAGCAATCTGTACCTCAGGTGAACCTGTGTCTGTTTCGTGAGTTCTGTTAGCTTCGATAACAGCTGTCTTTTCGTCTTTTCTAAGCATTTTTTTTGTACCTCTTTCGTTAAAATATTTCCAATGTAAAAAGAATATGGCAGGTAACTTTCCCACTTACGGGCGTGACCCATATTCTGTTGCATGGATATATTGCAGTAAGCAACTCATATATTATACATTATTTCAGACAAATTGTAAATAGTCTTAACAGAAATTTTACAACTATTCTATGCCGTGATGAGCCTTGCCTGCTGTGAGTGTGTTTCTCATAAGCATTGCAATGGTCATAGGGCCAACTCCGCCCGGAACAGGTGTGATAAATGAAGCCTTATCCTTGCAGTCCTCAAAATCAACGTCACCGCAAAGCTTGCCGTTTTCATCACGATCCATACCAACGTCGATAACTACTGCGCCCTCCTTGATATAATCAGCGGTTATCATCTTTGGTCTGCCAACAGCCGCAACTAGGATATCTGCTCTCTGGCAAACTTCTTTAAGATCTTTTGTCTTTGAATGGCAGATAGTAACAGTGCCGTTATTATGCAAAAGCAACATAGCCTGTGGCTTACCAACGATATTGCTTCTGCCAACCACTACGCACTCTTTGCCTGCAATGTCAGTACCTGTTGACTTGATAAGCTCCATAACGCCAGCAGGTGTGCATGGCAGAAAACTGTAATCGCCTATCATTATTTTGCCCACATTTACAGGGTGGAAAGCGTCAACGTCCTTGTCAGGTCTGATGTTATTTATTATCACTTTATCGTCAAGGTGCTTTGGCAGTGGGAGCTGAACGAGTATTCCGTCCACTCTGTCGTCGTCATTGAGCTTTTTGACAAGGTCGAGAAGCTCTTCTTCTGTTGTTTCCGCAGGGAGAGCATACTTGAATGAATTAAAGCCCACAGTTTCGCAAGCCTTTTCCTTGTTTCTTACATAAACCTGTGAAGCAGGGTCATCACCGACGATGACCACTGCAAGACCTATCTCTATGCCCTGCTCTTTAAGCTTCTCAGTTTCAAGTCTTATTTCTTCCTTGACCTTGGCTGATACTGCCTTGCCGTCAATTATCTGTCCCATTTATTCTTCCTCCGTATCCTTTTCATCTGTATCTTTTACTTCGCTGTCCTCGTCGTTATCGTCACCAAGGATAGACTTATACTCTGTCTCGGCTTTGGTGTGTGACTCCTTGTCCTTTTCCTCGGCTTCTTTAAGCTTGTCTTTTTGAGCCTGCTTGCCGAATTTTTTCGTCATATTCTTTTTTGAAGCTCGATAAAGCTTTCGCCCTTATCCTTAGCCTCTTTTATCTTATGTTTAAGCTCTTTCTTTTCCTGCTGCATATCATTATAGCTGTTATACTGCTCAAGCTGTGCCTTTGAAAGCTCAGTGTCAACGAACAGTTTATAGTCGCTGTTTCTCTTTGTGATACCTCTGAACACGATTATAAGTACAAGTGAAACAAGAACACAAGTGCCTGCAACAAGCTGTGATACTCTTATGTTTCCAAGATAGAGCGAATCTGTTCTCAGACCCTCGATGAAAAATCTTCCCAGACCGTACCAGCCTGTGTACATAAGGAATACTTCGCCGTCAAACTTGCGGTGTTTAAGATAGAAATGCAGAATTATAAATCCAATAAGACACCAAATAGATTCATAAAGGAAGCATGGGTGGATAGGGTCAAGAGCCGATACTTTGCCGCCAAGCTCGTCATAATGGTTTGAGATATATTCCATTGTGGTGTTGCTTATCATGCCCCAAGGAAGCTTTGTATTTGCACCGAAGGCCTCCTGATTGAAGAAGTTGCCCCAACGTCCGATACACTGACCGATAAGAAAACATGGTGCGACCACATCAAGAAGTGCAGTAAGCTTCAGCTTTCTTACAAACTCTGAGAATTTCATGCCCTCTGTATTAAAGATGATATAATAAAATCTTGCGCCAAAGATAGCTCCAATAAGTCCGCCGATAACGGAATCTGTCGCTCTATCAGGGTCGATACCTACGGTCTTCATTCTTCTGAAGCCGTATATCATTGCAAGAAGAATACCGATGGTTATCAAAAAACCATACCAATATATCTTGAAATTCGTACCTGGCACTGTAAAAAGCACTCTGTCGATATCAATACCCTCTTTGAAGATATTGTCACCCTTTCCGAAATTGGGGAAATAAACTCTGTTCGGAAACTCTCTGAGTTTTTCCCTTATTGCGTCATTTGCCGAAGAGTCGGCAAGAAACTGCAATGCTGTCATAAATTTATCATTCCTTTCACTGAGTCTGTGGCTCAAAATACCTACTTATTATCTACCACGGAGATAGACGACTTTTCAGGGTCGAACATTTCTCTTACGGCGTTTTCGCAATCCTCCACAGTCATTTCTGCAAGAACCTGTGCTTCATAGAAAGCGTCAGAGTTTTCAAAATAGCTTTCTGCAAGATAATCTGCTGCTCTTTCAGGATTATTCATTCCTCTTACTATTTCGCCGTACATAGAACGCTTTATCATATCAAACTGCGACTTGTCAAAGCCCTCTTTCTTTACACGCTCTATCTCAGCTAGATAGCGGCGATAAAGCTCTTCGGGGTCATGGGATTCACCTGATATTATTGGAGAGAATACTCCGCCGCTTGTGAACACTTCGACACCAAACTGCGAATTTATCAGTCCGTCGTCAAAAAGCTGCTTATAAAGTGGCGAAGACGAGCCTATAAGCAGATGAAGCGCAACTGACGCTGTTCCAGCCTTTTTGAAAAGTTCTCTGCCCTCATAAGGCTTGCACTTGAAGCCGATATTGAAAAGTGGAAGACCCACAGGGAAGCTCTGAAATATCTTTTTCTGCGCTACATTCTCAGGCTCATCAGGAAGCTTTGTTTCAAGCTCCATATTCTCGCATGGCTTCAACATTTTATCGCATATTTCCATGACCTTATCCTCGTCAACATTTCCTGCAATGGCAAGGACCATGTTGTGAAGATTATAGAAAGTGTAGTAACACTTATAAAGAAGCTCAGGGGTTATCTCAGCAATAGTATCAACAGTTCCTGCAATATCTATCTTTATAGGGTGGTTTACATACAGAGCTTTCAGCAGATTATAAAAGCACTGTCTTTCAGGAGAATCTGCACACATTTTTATTTCCTGACCGATTATTCCCTGCTCCTTAGCCACAGATTGCTCTGTAAAATATGGCTTCTGAACAAAGTCAAGAAGTATTTCAAGAGAATCCTCCCAGTTTTCCGAGCAACTGAACGTATATGCCGTTTCATCAAAAGACGTGAAAGCGTTTGCGTTGGCACCAGTTTTTGCATATAAGTCAAAAACATCTGTGTCCTCGTTTTCAAAAAGCTTATGCTCAAGAAAATGGGCTATGCCCTCTGGCACAGTGATGAAATCTTTGCTGTCCTTGGTCTTGAAACAGTTGTAAATTGAGCCGTACTTTGTGGCAAATATGGCTTCTGTAGTTGTGAAGCCCTCCATTTTCCACACAAGCACGTCAAGTCCTGACGGGTGATGAAAAACGCTGTAGCTCTCGCCCAACCGCTCGCTTTTTACGATCTCCTTATTCATCACAGTCCTCCTCTTCCTCGCCCCTGATCACGAAAACAGTATCAGGCTTAAAAGTCTTTGCGCAGCTTATTATGTCCTCACGGGTAAGCTTTGCTATCCGCTCGTTTATCTCCTCAGGGGCGAAAGCTGTGTTTCGTGTGTTCTGTGCAGCATACCAACCCATGATATCATATATGCTGTCATAATTTGACTTAAAGCCTCCGCAAAGAGATTTCTTTGTGTTTTCAAGCTCCTCATCTGTAAAGTCACCACATATAGCTTCGAGCTGTTCTTCAATAGCTTTTTTTGCTTTTTCGATATTGCAACTTTCAACTCCGCTGTCGATAAAAAGCGTGCCCTTTCTGTCGGCATATGCAGAGGAACAATAATAACAAAGGCTCATCTTTTCTCTTACGTTTGCAAAAAGCTTTGAAAAAGGCGTTGCTCCGAGAAGCATACAGAAAAGCTTTGCGGTGTAGATATCCTCATAATCAGACTTGAATGCCATGACCATTTTGCTTTGGCTTACCTGCATTTTAAGTTCTCTATAAACAGGCTCTGCCTTTGCAGATGAATTGTGTCTGTAGTCTATCTTCTCCACGGGTGAAACTCTTATAAGAGCAGCCATTTCATCTCTTATAAGCTTTCCCGCAGCAGCCGTGTTTCCACCGCCTGATATGGTTATCTCTATCTTTGCACTTTCAAGAAGCTTTTTGTGTTGTCTTAACAAATCCTCCTGAGTTATGTTCTCCGCAAGCTCCACAGTTCCAAGACACAGCCGCAGGCTCGCCCTCAAATATGACCTTTTTCGCCTGCAAAAGTGCATAGCCACGCTTGTCATTGACAGTGGCAACAATAGCGTCGATAAGCTCCTGCTTTCTCAAAGTGAAATACTTCTCACAGAACTTTCCGTCAACAAGGTGAGGTCTGAGCAGACAGTTCAAAAGCTGTCTTACCACCTGAACGGATATTACTTCGCCGTCTATAGTATAATCGTCGCCGATAAAGCTCGCAGACAGACCGACAGACTGGTAATCGCCTATAGTGCCGCAGTTAGTACCTATGCTTGAACCATACAGCCCGGTGAGTGTAGATGTAAGCTTTGTTCGTGAAGGTATCTCCGCATTCGATGTCACAAGCACTGTTTGTAGCATTGCATTGACG